>Ga0255347_1000405_pt1 | contig 79814 bp, 73 predicted proteins | sample wastewater_treat_2_FD_192479 | JGI IMG/M metagenome (GOLD analysis project Ga0255347, IMG submission 192479) | Wastewater microbial communities from Lulu Island WWTP, Vancouver, Canada - plant24 | ecosystem: Engineered > WWTP > Wastewater > Unclassified | place: Canada: Vancouver, British... | reverse complement strand
CAGGAACTGGTGACGGAACAGTCAACCAGAGTTACCGGAGGACAGGAGGGATGATCAACATGGACCAGTATGAGTACATTCGGATAGGGCATCGTGTTTATGGCAAGGGGGTCAGAGCGATTGCGCGGGAAACAGGTCATGACCGGAAGACGATCCGGAAGGTTTTGCGAGGTGAGCCAAGTGGTTACGGACGGAGGCAGTCTCAGCCCTATCCGGTCCTGGGCGCCTATTTGGGTCTGATCGATTCGTGGCTGGAAGGAGACAAGGATGCCCCGCGAAAGCAGCGTCACACGGCGACAAGGGTCTATCATCGGTTGGTGAACGAAGAGGGTTTTGCAGGTGGTGCCACAACAGTTCGCCAGTATGTGAGACAAGCTAAGATACGGCTTGGGTTAAGCGGCGACAAGGCATTTATTCCCCTGGAGCCGGATTGCGGGCAGGAAGCCGAGGCAGACTGGGGAGGGGCTGTGGCGATCATCGCTGGCGAGCTGACCCGGCTCAAGTTCTTTTGCATGCGTTCGAAGTTTTCCGGAAAGCATTATGTACGGTGTTACCCGTGTGAGAGGCAACCAGCCTTTTTTGATGCGCATATACAAGCATTTGCCTTCTACGGTGGGGTTTTCAGGACTTTGATCTACGACAATCTGACCAGCGCCGTGGAAAAGGTGTTGAAGGGCAAGGATCGCCGGGAACAGGAGGCCTTCAGGAAGTTTCACAGTTACTACAATTTCACGGCTCGTTTCTGCAACGCGGACAGCGGCCACGAAAAGGGTGGCGTGGAAGGATTGGTGGGTTTTGCCAGGCGGAATTACATGGTGCCTATTCCGAGAGCAGAGAGTCTCGAAGAGCTCAACGAAGAGATCCTGTTGAGTTGTCTCAAGTACGGCAGTCATCGGATAGAGGGTCGGGAGAAGAGCGTTGATGAGCTGTTCGAGGAGGAAAGAGCCCACTTATTGGCACTCCCGGCGCATCCGTACAGCAACATCGAGACGGTGGAGAGCAAGGTAAACCCTTATGAAACCGTGATCCTGGATAAAAACCGCTATTCGGTTCCCACCTCCTATGTGGGGTTTCCAGTAACGGCAATCCTCGGGGTGGATCGGGTGGAGGTCTTCCAGCGGGGCAAAAAGATAGCGATCCATGAGCGGGTGTTTGGCAACAACAAATGGCGGCTCACCCCGGACCATTACCTGGACCTGCTTCACAAGAGGCCTGGGGCTTTCGATTCGGCCCGGCCCATCAAGGAGTGGCGCAAGAATTGGCCGGAGTCCTTGGAGCGACTTCGGAGCAGGTTTGTAGCAAGTCATGGCGAAACCGATGGGACCCGTGATTTTATCGTGGTGCTGATGCTCTACCGTAACCATCAGGCCCGAGAGGTGGAAGCAGCGGTAGAGCGGGCCGTACAAAATGGTGTGAGTTGCAGCGCCGGAGTGAAACTTCTGCTGCTGCCACCCAATGGCGGCACCAATTATAAGCCTCTGCACAACTGGCCGGGAACCGAACCAGCTAATGTTTCAGTCTATGCGCAGCTGGGAGGCTTGTCATGAAAGCCTCAACCGAGATTGTGCTCAAGGAGAATCTGAAAGCACTCAATCTATCTCACATGTCCGTCAATCTTGCCTCTCTGGTGCGCCAGGCGCGGGAGAGCGGAGCAAAGCACGAAGAGTTTCTCCTCTCCCTGACGGAAGTGGAGCTCCAGATGAGACAGGAGAACCGTCTCAAACGAAAGCTGAAGGAGGCCAAGTTTCCTTTGTTAAAAACCCTGGAGCAATTTGATTACAGCAGCGCTCGGGAACTTGACAAACGACTCGTGCGCGAACTGGAATCCGGTGAGTATCTGGGGACTCATAGAAACGTCATCTTCATGGGGAGAAGCGGCACGGGCAAGACGCACCTGGCGACCGGCTTGGGGGTTGCTGCCTGTCGACAGGGGATCAGCACCCGATTTGTAAACGGCTGCGGATTGGCTAATGAGCTCATCGAGGCCCAATCAGAACGCAGACTGAGCCGAGTGATCCAGAAATATGGGCGCTACGGGTTAGTGGTGGTCGACGAACTGGGATACGTTCCTTTTTCCAAGGAATCCGCAGAATTGCTGTTTCAAGTCTTGGCGGAGCGTCACGAACGGGGTTCCGTTATTATTACGACCAACTTGGGGTTTGCGGATTGGACTCAGGTGTTTGGCGATGCCACTCTGACGGCTGCGCTTCTGGATCGGCTCACACATAAGGCTCACATCATCAATTGTACCTGGGAGAGTTATCGCCTGAAAGAAACTCTGAAAGCGAAGAGAGAATCGTCAAAAGGGCCCAAAGACGATGGTGTGTGATGATTGCTGTTTGCTCACTCAAGAGGAGAAGAGCCGATATTGTTGAGTTTCCCGAGGTAGGGGGGAAACTACAGTCGCCCTACGGGCTCCTTCCGTTTCCCCCCTACCTCGGCACCGGTCTCGCCCCAAGACCCAGTAAAAAACCTTGACCAGGGTGGGGGAATTTTCGGCCGTCAAGGTGGGTGATTTTTCGGTTGTCATTATGAGGTGACGACATGGAAACGCTGAGATGGCCGCGCTGCCAGCACGGGTGCCTGCTCACCGTCCAGAAATTCGGGGAACTCTACGAAGCATTTTGCCTGAACCATCCGGGAGAGGACGCAATTCTCGTCGACGAGGATGAGCTGAACCGATATGCATTGTCAGTTACTGGGCTTCTTGAAGGGTTTCGCTCCGTCAACCATATGGATGGAAAGGTGAGCCAGATCGATAGGACTTCCTATCATCTGGGCTTCAAGACCTTCGGGAGTTGCCGGGTAGATTTCGTTTTCACTACTGGCATGGGTCCCGACAAGCTGGTGAATTTGACCGGTCTCAAGCACATTTGCACTGAGGCCGAAATCGTCTGCGTGCTGACCCCGGCATCCCAGATCGAGGATGTCTTGCTTGAAGGCAGATTACGCCAGGATAAGGTTATCACCATTACACTTCTTCCGAATATGGACTCTAAGACTCTTGCCATTCCCTTCGAGAGGCTGCTCTCCGGGCTTCTGAAGATTGGACCCGGACAAACTTCACCCCACCCGGAGCTTTCTCCAACGCAGGCCGACGATTACAAAACACTTGAGTACAGGTGCTTTGACAGGGTACACATTCCCGGATCGATCCCGATGAAACGCAGCAATTTGGTTGTAGTGAACGGGACCGAGGTGGCTATCCCGGATTACACATTCCCTCTATTCCTACGTCTTGTTTTCGAACTCAAGAGAGGCAACGGCGGATGGATCGACCGATATTCCCTGGCGGAAGAAGGCATTCTCGATGATCCCGACAGACTTCAGATTTTCAGCAACCTCAGGAATGCAGTGAGAGGAGGTCTGCAAGGCAGGGATGCCAAGGAGTTCATCGAGAGCGACAGGTCGAAGAGCCATCGCATTTCGACGCATCCCGATTTTGTCAGCTATAACAGGGATAAGCTCCTCAACCATCCCACCCGGCAGATCAAAGAGCTGGCTGAAAAACTGCCGTAGACATGACCGCCTGGCTTTCTTCTCCAGGAACAACTTCGGGGGGATATTCCACTACATTCGAGCCGCCAGGGAGAAAGATCGGTTGACTTCTCGTACATCAGGTGTTACCAAACGTCGGTATATAGTGATAAACACCGACGTTTGGTAATCACATCAGAGGGATTTGACATGGCGCAGGCAGCAACAGAGCAGGTCATCGATCTTGTCAAGAAGGCCGGGCTCTTTCGGCCCAGGGACCTGGATTCCTACGGCATTCCCCGCGAATGCCTGATGAGGCTCTGCCGCAGGGGACTGATCCAGCGTGTGGGGAGAGGTCTCTACACTCTGGCGGATGCCGAGGTGAGTGAGCACCAGAGCATCGCCGAGGCCTGCAAGAGAGTCCCTCACGCCGTTATCTGTCTCCTCTCGGCCCTCCGCTTTCATGGCCTTACCACTCAGGCCCCGTTCGAAGTCTGGATGGCCATCGATGTCAAAGCCAGAAAACCCAAGGCTGATGATCTCCCGCTGCACATTGTGCGCTTTTCGGGAGATGCCCTTCGCTCTGGAGTTGAAGAACATCTCGTACAGGGTGTGAACGCAAGAGTTTACAATGCCGCCAAAACGGTTGCCGACTGCTTCAAGTACCGGAACAAGATCGGCCTCGAGGTGGCCATGGAAGCGCTGCGGGAATGCTGGCGAGAACGGCGCTGCACCATGGACGACCTTTGGCATTACGCCAAGATCTGCCGCGTCGACAATGTGATGAGGCCTTATCTGGAGTCGCTGCCGTGACCCGGAGCCGACCCCGCGACGTTGCCGCATCCATTCGTCAGCGCCTCCTCAACCGTGCCAGGGAGAAATCCGAAGCTTTTGATCTGGTGTTAACCAGGTATGCACTCGAAAGGCTACTGTTCCGAATCGGACGGTCCGAATGGAAGCCAAGGTTCCTGCTGAAAGGGGCCATGCTCTATACCCTGTGGTATGATGCACCTTACCGCCCGACCAGGGACTTGGATCTACTCGCTTTTGGCGACAGCGATATTGCTCATCTGGAAGGGGTTTTTCGTGCCCTGTGCGGAGTATCCGTCGAGGATGATGGAATAACTTTCGTGGAGGGAAGCGTTCGGGGTACTGAGATACGTGGTGAGAGCGAGTATCAGGGAGTGCGCATTCACATGTCTGCAACTCTTGCCGGCGCCGTCATTCCTCTTCAGATTGATGTAGCCTTCGGGGATGTCGTGCTTCCAGCGCCGGAAGAAATCCTTTATCCGAGTCTCCTCGATCTGCCCGCACCTCAAGTTCTTGCCTACCCTCGATATTCGGTTGTCTCCGAGAAATTCCAGGCCATGGTCATGCTGGGGATTGCCAACAGTCGGATGAAGGATTTCTACGATATCTGGGAAATGGCGCGTCAGTTCGACTTTGACGGCCTGATCCTCAGCCGGTCGTTGGCGGCCACCTTCGAGCGGCGGCAAACGGCGTTGCCCGCCGGGGTGCCACTTGCACTCTCGGATTTTTTCACCCAAGACCGTGGAAAGATAACCCAGTGGAATGCCTTCATCCGCAAAAACCGACTGCCGACGAAAGCGACCTTGATGGAGGTAGCCGCTTTCCTCAGGGATTTCCTCATGCCCCCGGTTCGTGCCATCCTGGAAGAAAGAGAATTCAGCACGACCTGGCCTGCTCCTGGTCCCTGGAAGCCTGCCCAGAAATCTTAGCACACCGGTTCGCAGCCGCATCTTTGCTTTTCCATCGATCTTACCTGGCAAACGGATTCAGTTTTGATAACACCATAAGCGGTGCCCTCGGGGAAGTGGTTTGCTCAAGCCTTCCGCATGCAGTCCATGGCAAAAGCAGTTTACAGGCAGCCTCTGCCAAAGTATTCTGTAAAATGGCATTAATTGACGGAAGGAGGTTATGGCGGAGCCTACCCATCCCTTTTCGCAAACGCTTCAAACGACTCCTTCACTCATTTGCGAGCAGAGAATGGCCTAGTGATGTCGACAGGATATGGAAGTTGCACCGGTGAGCACCAATCACACAGAGAAACCGCCTGTTGAGCGGTTTTCCTTCTCCGGCCACGAGACATTTCCCCTCCGAGTAGCCTGGCTACCGAAAGCCGTGATTGCGGTATCCCATGGAAAAGATCCTTTCTCAGATCCCCGAGAGGGAATGCGAATCCTGGGGCTGGGTAAAAACATGGTCACGGCGCTCCAGTGCTGGAGTGATTACTTCGGCGTGATTCGTCGTGAAGGTGGTCAGTGGAAGGTTACTGAATTTGGAAAGACTATTTTCGGTACCAACGGTATTGATCCGTTTCTCGAGGACAAACGTACGCTTTGGCTCCTCCACTGGCGAGCATCGACCAATTGCTCCCGACCCTTTTTCGCCTGGCACTGGCTTGTTAACCTCTGCCAGGAGCCTGAATTCAGTATGAGTGAAGCATTTCAGGCATTCCAGGCCGAATCCGACACCTACGCGAGGCCTCTTTCTCAGGTTACTTTGCGCCAGCATTTGGACGTATTTCTGAGGACCTATGTGGCTTCTGAAATCGTTGGAGACCGGGTGCCTGAGGATATGCTGGATAGCCCGCTGTCCAGTTTAGGCTTTATACGGAAGCTTGGAGAACGTCGCGGGGAACGAGGGCGCGATCCTCTCTTCCTGCTCGATGTTCGCAGGAAGAATTCTATCCCCAATGAGCTTTTCGGGTTCTGCTTGCACGATTGGTGGAATCGCTTCGTGGGAAATGAGCAAACGGTGCTCTTCTCGGATGTGGCCTTTGGTCGATGCAGCCCGGGACGGGTGTTCCGGATGCCGGAGGGGGAGATTCGAGATCGGCTTGTCCATCTAGCTCAGCAGCGCCCCAATGAGTTTGCTGTCATGGAAGGTGCGAACCAAAGGATGATTCAACGGCAATATCAGATGACTGATCCTAATGCTCTTTTGCCTGCAGTGTTTGGGAGGGCTTCGTGATCGACCAGCAGCCTATCTCGAGCTTTTTTCGAATCCGAGGAGCCTTCCTTCGCTCTGTTGACGTCGCACAAGATTACGATGATCCTCGCTCCAGTGAGCACTTTGTTGTGACCAATCTGGTTCGGGAGACACTTCGGCGGATATCGAGTGGTCTTCAACCGTTTTCTTCGCAGCGCGCCTGGCGTCTGACGGGAGATTACGGAACGGGCAAGTCGAGCTTTGGTCTTGCCCTGGCCCGCGTCGCTGCGGGGCATGACGAAAGACTTCCACTGGATCTCCGGAGTTGGATGGACGATCAGGTAAAGCTTGAGCCGATCTTGGTGGCAGGCGACATGGAACCACTACAAAATAGCATCCTGCGGGGAATCCAAGAAACAGAAAATAGGGTTTTTGGCGGAAGCAATTGCCCATCGAGGGTCCGCTCCAACGATGAGATCCTGGAGCTTATGAACAGCCTGGGTGACCGATTCAGAGCCCAGAAGGTCTGTGATGGCGTGCTGCTAGTGCTCGATGAGTTGGGACAAAACCTTCGCTATGCCGCTCAACACCCGGAAAAGGATGACATCTATCTATTGCAGCGTCTTGGCGAGAAGGCCGTCCGCAGCAACCGAAAACCACTCATGGTAGTGGCTCTGCTGCATCAAGGTTTTGCTTCCTACTCTGCGGCCGCTGATACCATTGCCAGAAAAGAGTGGGACAAGGTAGCGGGCAGATACGAGGAGATCGTATTTTCCCAACCGATCGAGCAGGCTGCCGTTTTGCTGGCTGAGACTCTGGGACTTCAGGAGGCGCTGTTACCAAAGAAGGTTCGGCATTGCATGCGCGAGATGATGCAAGGAGCTCTCAAAAGCGGCTTCTTTGGATCACTTGCCGCCGAAAAATTTCTCGCCACCCTTGCCCCGCGTCTGTTCCCGTTGAATCCAATTGTATTGCCGGTTCTGGTTGCACTGCTCCGGAAATTCGGCCAGAATGAACGATCAATTGTGAGCTTTCTGACATCCTTTGAGCCATTCGGCCTTCGGGCCTTTGCTGATCGTGTCACAGTTGGAGACAGGCTTTACCGGCTGTCAGACCTCTACGATTACTTCAAAGCAAATCTGTCGCAGTTATCCGCCGGTCCGCACCGTGCACGTTGGGAGATTGCGGAATCCGTCGTGGGTAGAGGAATGGCATACGGCGAGACGGCGGAAAAGCTTCTTAAGGCTGTGGCTCTCTTGAACATGATCGACGATCCCGCGCTCCCATCGACACGGGAAGTTCTTCTTGTCTCCGAATCAGAACCGGAAGCTGCCGCAGCGATAGAGCAACTGGTATCGGAAGTGCGGTTGCTGCACGAGCGAGGGACGGCAAAAGGGCTATCTTTGTGGCCACACACCAGCGCCAACCTCGAGGATTTGTTGCGGCAGGCTGATGAGGCGCTCGGAGGTTCCATCTCCTCACCCTCGGCTCTTTTGGGTTACCTCCCAAAGAAAAAGCACCTGGTAGCTCGACGCCATTACGTCCAGACTGGGAACTTGCGACATTTCGTCGTTCGCTACGTTCATGCCAAGGATGCGGAGAAAGGGCTCCAGCAGGCTGCCGGAGAGATTTCTGCAGATGGAACGGTGGTTGTCGTTGTCCCTTTCTCTATTGAGGAACAGCTTTCGAGAATCCAGTTGCCGGCCATCAATTCAATGCCAAAGCATGTTGTCTGCGGTGTCAGTGCTCCCGTTGCCGGTGTTTCCCACATCCTTTCAGAGCTAAAGCGCTGGGAGTGGGTGAAGAAGAATGCTCAAGAGCTCTCTTTTGACCAATTCGCTCGCGACTATGTGCGCGATGAGATCGAGCGGCTCAAAACCTCTCTTGGCCGAGAGCTTGAGTTCCTTACAGAATTGGCGGTTGACTAGAGACGTCCGATTCGTTGGTTTCATGGAGGTCGAGAGATCGAGATTGAAGAGCATCACGGTATTGCAGGCTATCTGAGCGTTGTCTGTGAAGAGCTTTATCCAGAGTGCCCCATTATCTTGAACGAGCTAATAAACCGCAGAGTGACTCAATCTGCCGCGTCTCGTGCCAGAACTCGTCTTATTGAAGCCGTGGCTACTCATTCGACAGAGAAAAACCTTGCCCTGAATGGTGATCGTAATCCACCGGAACTGGCGATTTACCTTTCTGTGCTCAAGGAGGGCAACCTTCATGTTGAGGATGGGGACTCATGGCGATTTGTTCCCCATTCTGAGCTGAGTGAAGATCCTTGCCGGCTGGTGCCAAGCCTTAAGCGTATTCATGATCTGCTGCTGGAGGCGGATTTGGATCGTGTGCCGGTGGACCGCATTTATGACGAACTTCGTCGGCCCCCGTTCGGGGTGCGAGACGGTCTGCTGCCTCTTCTCGTCGCGGTATATCTTGCGGCACATTGGCAGGAAACATCGGTCTATGAGGACGGCACATTCCTTCTGAAGGTTGGCGGCGATGAGTTCCAGAAGCTGAATAAGGAACCCGAAGCATTCACACTCCAACATTGCTCCGTGAGCGGTATCCGTCTGGAGGTGTACCATCAGTTGGCTAACATACTCAGATCCGAGACGGATCAACGCCCGGATGTTCTGACAGTGGTTCGTCCGTTGGTCTCATTCGCTGTATCACTTCCGGAATATGTGAGACACGCCCGTGAGACTCTCTCCTTGCAGGCGCGCAATGTCCGAGATCTCCTTCTTACAGCTCGACAACCCGTTACCTTGCTTTTCAGAGACCTGCCGGAAGCGCTGGGGCTTCCTGAAGTGAAAACAGAAACCTTTGGAGGCGAGCGAATAACCGATTTCGTAAATGGACTTACGGAGGTGATAGCCGAACTCCGTGATGCCTACCCGGCTCTTTTAGCTCGTATTCGTGAGGGGTTTCAAGAGGCTTTCGGATTGAAAGGTGACTTCGAGCAGTTTCGGAAGTCCGTTACCAGAAGATCAATGGCAGTCGGTAATCACATTGTTGATATGGACCTCAAGGCCTTTATCTTCCGCCTGAGAGACCCAGCCCTTGCAGATGTTCAGTGGATTGAGTCAGTGGCGACTTTGGTTGGCAAAAAAGCGCCTAAGCGGTGGCGAGATACAGATGAGATGTTCTTCTTCGAGCGCTTGGCCGTGCTCGTGCCTCGATTCAAGCGTGTAGAAGCAATCAGCTTTGACGGAGATGCTCTGGACGCAGATAAATCCAGACGCTGCCTCCGGCTCACCGTGACACTTCCAGACGGTTCCGAAGCCGATGAGGTTTTGCACTGGAGCCCTGAAGAGGACCATAGCTTGCATTCCGTTGAGAAGGTTTTTGGCAAGCTGATCCAGGACCATGGCCAGATTGCACTGGCCGCCGCCGCCCTCCCAGACATCTATTATTATGAAGTCTATTGTGCTCCCCGCAATGTGCTACGTGGGCTGCTTCACCATGGGTTTGGTTGCTCATTTGAGGGATCTTCCGTTGACCTGTGTTGGGTGAGTGGCGGTCAATTGCACGACCTATGACACTGAGGTTTGGACTCAATGACTCCTGATGACAAACCGTATGTATCAGAGCCCCTACAGCCTCTGAAGGCCCGTTATCCTACAAAGATTTACTATCTGAGTCGAGTTTTCAACAATACAACCAATTCGTATAAGTTCTTCTGGTTCTTGGGTTTGCTAAATCTGATCAAGAACGGAGCAGGAAAAATCATTGATTTCAACGATATTCTGCGTGAGATGGTCCTGGCCGCATGGTATCCGGTTTGTTTCTACCGCCTTTCCCTTGGTCGACAGGATAAACTGCAGCATGTTGTTGCAGAGATAAAAGCTGCTTCTGGGTTGCCCTCACGGGCCAGTTTGAAAGACATTCGTTCATCTCTGGAGTCAATGACGGGGATTCAATCTAAGCTGGACTATTTTGCTCGCTATGTGCCATCGCGTTTTTTGGTTCCTTGGTTTGCCAAAGAGATCAGGAACATCCAGGTACCTGGGGCGCGCACTAGGGAAATTGAATGCAGAGCTGCGCAAGCGCGGTACACATCCTCGGCCCCGATCTATATCATCGAAGGCAACAGCAAGGAGAAGCGGGTAAGATTCGACGAATCCTGGCATGCCTTCATCTACGAGAACCTTGGAGTTGTTGAGGCATTTGCACGCCATCATCTCTCACTGTATCTCCAGGCCAGAAACCCGAATGTCCCAGGTATAGTGAACAAGCTTCAGATACCTGTCGGGCGCCAATTGACGTTTGCGCGCAAGTTCTGGCTGAAAATCCGTGCGGAATTTGCGGAAAGGTCAATACCGTACCTCTTCAGAGATATTTATGCCGACGTTTGTCTTGATGACGCTTTTTCTATCGATCACTTTTTGCCTTGGAGCTTTGTAGCACACGACCAGCTATGGAATCTGACGCCGGTTGATAAGGCAACCAACAGCAAGAAAGGGGATTCACTGCCAGATCTTGATCTCTACCTACCTCGGCTCATAGAGCTTCACAGAGAGGCAATTATGACGATGAAGAGTAGGCCTAAGCTCTTGGAGGAATACTTGGATTGCTTCAGAGAGGATGTGTCAGGCCTCCTTTCGTTGAGTAAGGATGATTTTGCAAGGAGGTATCGAGAGGTAATACTGCCACAAGCGCAGATTGCCATTAATCAAGGCTTCGAAGCCGGTTGGACGTTTTGAATATCGAGAGATGTCGAGTTCACGCCATGTTTCGGTCCCCGCCAATTCCCCGAATACATTCCTAAAGCCCCTCTAGACCGCCAGAGAAAAAACAAGGTCATGGAGTTCCTGGAAGGCTGCTACCGGGCGATGAACAGAAGAACTTCGAGCCGGTGTGAGAAATCTGCCGGCATCCCTTCTATACCTCAAGCAATCCGCATTTATAAGCGATGGTGTACAACATGCCCGGGCATTCAGAAGTGCACAAGGGCGACAAAAGGTAAACAGTAAACCGGGGGGCTTTTGGAACGGTGAAGCTTTCCTGATCCGGATGAAGACGAGCCCGATCTAACCGGTTGTAGGCCATTTCTTGATGGATATCCATTTCTGGCATGGCATTCACCAGAACAGTTACCGCAATGAGGGCTTTTTGGGGGGCGGTCTGGTGGCCTTCTTTTGATGTGGGCCATGGGGTCAGCAGAAGCGGGCGATCGGATGAAGGAGTACTCTGGTCACTGATTCAGATTGCACCTCCGTGTCTTGTTAGATGCTAATAGATCTGTTCTGTTGGTCCCATTAGAGGAAAGGTCGCTGAGAATAGCATACCTCAGGCTGATCCATTGCGACCCTTCTCGCTCATATCGATCTCACCCGGCCATCATCTGGCAAAACTAGGATCGGTTCCCGTCTGATCTCGCCGACAAAACAGCCTGCTCCTTCCTGACTCAAGATCATCATCACTGCTGGAAGCCCTTCCTCTTCCATCACATCCGTAAGCCACTTAAAAACCAGCAGATCGTCCGAACTTGGAACCGGCGGAAATGAATTAGGATGAGAGTGCCATTCGCCTATATACTCAAGCATTCCGTCGGTCCTGGCAGCCATATCATCGACTTGAGTCGTCAGCCCTTGGGAGCCTCTGATGTATAGGGTCGGCCACTCCTTGCTGTCTGGAGGTGATGGCAGGGTGTCTACTAAGTAAACGATTTTCCGCTCAAGATCGAAAAAGCCAAGAAGAACCCCGCCTGTCTCATTCGGCAACTTTGCGGCCCTATATCTGGTAATCTTCTTCAACAGGAATCGATCCGTGCATACCTGCCAATCACCTCTTCCAAATCGAACTGTTTCGGCAAGGGCGATGTCTACCCTCTTGATATTGCCGCAAGGATCAGCCCTCCACACAACCAGGCTTGCATAGGGAGAGGATGTGACCTCACGAATGGCACGCGAGCCGATGGCAGCATGCAGAGCGGCATAATCTTGGGGGAGAGCAGATGTGATGTCGCGGCATGACTGGCCATATCGCCTGCGGCCCTTAACAGCATTAAAGTGGCCTGAAAGGTCATCATCCTCGGCAATCGATCTATAGTATTGCATCTCGATCTGATCGAGTGTGCTTTTGCGATCTTTGTCCTCCGCTAGAAGGACCAGATCTTCACCCGTCGGATTCATAAAGAGAGATATTCTTCTTGCTGGACTGCTTATGTCAAGGGAGAGGAATCGAGCAACCGAAACCGAAGCCGACATGTCAAGAAGAATATCGGAGTTTTCCAAGGCTTTCTTGACCTCGTCACAATGCTTGCCCGGTGCCGTCACATCAGCCGGTATTCCCCTGATGAGACCTTCCTCTTGTATGATCGACCCAAGAAGTTCGGACATGCCGACCGTCTTCTCAATTCCAACATACCGGTCTGTCAGAATGTGGCGAGCCAAGTTGTGTGGCATCAGCTTGTCAGGATCAATGAGCGTCCATTTTGCGAACCCGCTCCGGAAGAGATTTGTAACAACAGGCGCCCCCAAGGCTCCAATGCCGATTGCGGATATGTTTGTGTCAACCGGATTTGGATAACCGTTCAGGTTAGCGGCCATTTCTCTGTTGAAGTTGGACAGGGGATTGAGCATGTCTATTTGAATGTCTTCGCCCCGCTGTTTGGGTTTGATTCCGATGAGAGTCCCGATTTGCCCTCCGACCTCTGACCACAACCCTAGTTTTTCGCCAATCTTTTTGATCACTTCGAAGCAATAAAAAGCACTGACTTCAACTGCCTCCGGTGCTTGATTCTCCTCAATCCGGACTTTTGGGAGGATCAAGATAATAATTAAGTTGGAGTTCAAGACCTCAGTGCCTCCAGAGTTCTCCTCCTTCCATGTCCGCAACCGTGCGCGTAGCTCGGATAGAAGGTCTGTTCCTCCGGCAGAAGCGAAACGAGCAAGCTCAGAAAGGGTTCTCGGCTTCTTCCGAATAACGCCGTGTGCTTGGGGCTGAGAATAGTGGATGCTCGCGGTAACGGCTATCGCTCTCTGTCGAAGCTGCGGTTTTTCAACCTCTGTGATGAAGAAGTAATTTCCGGGTTCCAGTCTCCTGGCATGCATATAAAGAGTGTTCTGAAGTTTATCTGGCTGAGTCAAGAGCAACTCATGGGGAATCACAACGTGTCCACAGCCGCCCAGCAACAAGGGCTCCAGAGGCTGATCCTCCTGGTGCAGCACCCCCTGGGCAGTAAGAGAAAGCCACTCACGGATTCGCGCGACAAATCTTTGTGGTGTCCATCGCAGCTTTATCTCAGCGTAGTCTTCCTCATAAAGACAGAGACTTCTTGGGAATTCCTCCTCATTTAGATACAGGTGTGGCACCAGTGGAAAATCGGCGCGCAAAGCCAGGACCTGTGGGTGTGAAGCATCAGCTTCATCAATTATGACAGCGATCCTTTCCACTTCCTCAATAGGATGTATGCAGAGTTGGGGCACTTCGATGTCAGCATCGAGAATAACGGCCTCAAGGCCATCAAAATTCCTGCACTCCACGAGGCGTGCGTACTCGATTAAATCGCGAGCCAGAGCCTCAGCTAATGAACGCGCCTTTGGAATTTTCAATTCGGAAGGTCCAGTCACCTCACCTGCTAAAGGTAGGAATTCCTTCTCCATACAATCATCCCGCTCTTGGAGTAACCCTTTCCGTGGCGATTGCAGCAGCAGTAGCCGCCACTTTCTTCAAATTGACCTTCAGGCGCCCAACTTCGAACTCAATGGGTTTCGGATCGGTCTCTCGCGGGTGCTCCATCGTGACCAGCCACTTACTGGATGGCGAGGAAAGCACGCTCTTGTAGTAATTAGCGGCCTGTCGGTGTGGTGGATATGGGTCCTCATCTTCGGCTGTACCCTTTTTCGGAATGATCTTGCTCGAACTCACCATATAGGCTCCCGGCTGCTGCTTCTCTTTGTAGAGCCAGTCAACATTTTCAACAGGCTTCGTTTGGTCATTTCCCTTTTCTGGCCCGATAGCCTTGTAGCTACAATGATGAGGTATTTTCACTATGTCCCATTCCAGCCGTTCAGGTCTTTTTTTCTGATCCCTTGTAACCTCAACGATATCAGTTATGACCTCATGGGTAATGTCCGACATCAACAAAGACTTGCTGTCTACCCCATCGACGATGAAAGTGGCCTGCATGACCAGTGCATCATCGTTCCTATCTTCCACTTCCCGTTCATTAAGCCGCTTTGCATGGGGAGAATGAACGAAGAATTCCACCCCATCCTTTATTTTCGAAAACTCGGGCGCGAGTTGCCCAGCATCGGTCATTAGGCCTTTCCTACTCTCAAAATCGATTCCGTTCCTCTCGCACCACTTTCGCAGCCTTTCGGGTCGTGAAAAAACCCTGATCCCTTTGCCCTCTTTAAACCGGTGCCTGGCTTCTCGTCGGATGATGCGGCCTTCTTCGTTCTCGGTCCCTTCCTCTGTGATGATCGCGGCAGGAACCCACAAAGTCTCTATCTTAATTCGACCTTCGCCCTGATATTTTGAGGCATGCTTTAGCCAGAAGAATTCGCTTGCCCCTTTGTAGTGGTCCTCGTCAAGATGTGTGATTGCGACCACATCGAAATAGTCTCGCCCGGCTTTATTCAAGTCTTCTCGAAGAAGAGAGGGCAAATCACAACGAAGATCCTTCTCGTCATTAGGATCTCTAGTGTTCGCGTAATCAAAGAGAATTCTTTTGCCGTTCTCAAGAATGATCCGATACGAATCAGCATTGCCCAAAGGAAAGAATGTTATCCTGTGCATAGAACGTTCTCCTTGCTCCTCATTGAGCGGGGTCTCACAACCTGCGGGGCGCGAAATTCAGTTACTTCTCTTTTCGCACGCCTTTGAAAGGTTTGTGGTCCGCCTTCTGATCCATGAATTGCCCAGTCTCGGTATCCCGTTTAGTCCATCTTTGGTTCTTCGGGTTAAAGGTTTGGGAACGGTCCCTTACTGCACCAATTCGCCTGCCATCGCCGATGGGTGGATTCTTTGCCATAGCGTCATCACCTCATGTGATTCTGATTTATCTGTTTCAATGAACACACTGAACGGCCTCGCAAAAAAAATTTGGCCTACTTTATCCTAAGGTAAACGAACTCCTTACCGCCACTCGGTGAAACCACCTCCTTTCTCAACAAATAGCCTTGTTGTTCCAACTGCTTCAGTTTCATGCTCGCATTAGTGATCTTCAAATCCAATGCCTTGGCAGCCGCCGAAGCGGTTATCGAAGCCCGGCTCAGTGCCAACTGAAGCATTTCCTTATTCCCCAAACTGGGAGGCGGTCCAATGATCCTGTACTGGTGATGGTTCCATACCAGCAAAGGTTGCTCCTTCTTGAGCGCCGCCGAGTCCCAATTATCAAGGAGGTCCTGGTTGGTACAATGTGTGAGGCAGACACCTTTCTCTCCGCGATAGCGCTTTGCCAACTCAACCACACTCTCTCTGGGAAACGAAGCGTCAGTCCTGCTAACCCCTTCCAGAGAAATACGTACCATATCGACATACGAATGGTCTTCAACCGCTCGCAACAGTTGTCCTAGGACGCTTTGGCCCTCCTCATATCCCCAACCATCGTCCCGCGACATGAAATCCCGAAGTCGAATTTGCAGCACATTCTCGTTCATCACCATCATTGAATCAGAATTAATTCTATCTGTCAAGCACGAAATCAAAACAAATGTGAGTGCCCCACATCTCATGGAGATTGTCAGAGCAATATGCCGTGCTGGGTTGATATCCGTCAGCAGAGGGAACCAAATGCACTCGGGACGTGTGGAGCCGAACATCGAGGTCTGCCCGGAATTTTATTGCTTGGATGGCGCATGTCCGCAGACCACAGCCGTTGCCTTTACCAAACCGAGACAGGCCGTTTCGAAAAGCTTCTACGATGAGGCCGGTATCGGAGTAATCAACCAGCCTGGGATGATTATTGGTCAGTGAAGGGCGGAGCGTGTTCAGTATGCCTTCTCCACTGTCAGAGACGACAACCTTTGCCCGACCGCCACCTTTATAGACCTGTAAGGAAGCAAACCCATCCACTTTCGTGGAACTGTGGCGGAAGATGTTGTCGATCAATTCACTGAACACTGTATAGGCGGCGGTCCCGATTGCTTCATTGTCTCTTCCATGTCCGACATTCCTCTCCAATACTGTAGAGAGCTTCAAGGGCAGTGCCTCGTCACGTTCTTCCGGGTTGATCCTTTCGATTTCCACCAATTGCGGATTGTAGCCCCGATAAACCTGCGCTCCTGAGTAGAATGGCCGGTCGGGTAACACTTCGACACCTTCACAGAGGAAATCGAAAAATCCCATCCGACTAAGATAGCCCATGGTTCCGTCAGGTCCTTCGGCGAAATCGAGAGTCACTGCCTTGCCGGAGAAGTCCAATTGGTTGGACAGACTGAGCAGTCTGATGCCAGCATCGATCATGAGTTTGCACTCTTCAGGGATCTGGAAAACCACTCGGGAGACTCTTTCATCATGGGGACCCATGTGGCTTTCCTGGAGTGCCTCTTCGAAATGGCTGGCATCAACCCAGTTGCGAGTGAAGGATATGGCTAATTCGCGCTTCATTACCCGTTCCTTCTCAGTCCCGTGGGAGCGGCGCGTGATCTGCTCTCCCAGAGCATTGTCTGTTGCGCCCCCCCATATTACTGGATCGACCGTCTGTTTTGAAACGAGATCAGGGTATTGCACCAAGTTGACTGTCCTTTATGAAAGCCCCCCTTTGGGGCCTTTGGGGATAGTCTTCGATAAAAAGGAAGTTCGTGGGTGGGCTTGCGGTTACAGCTTTTCGCAGCTTTCCAAGAGCCTTTCAGCATAAGCATCCGCAGCAATTTTCACCCAGCCTTTATTGAACCATGCTAACCACAAGATCAGTAAAATACCGTTGAGAATTCCAGCGACCACAACGGTTCTAGGGACAGGAGTTTTCTCGGCCACAAAGGTAATGATGCTAAGCCCAACGAGCGCTATTCCGATCAAAGACATGCCTACGCCGAATGGCCGCATTCCCCAGAGATTGCGCCTAAATCCATAATTCATGTTCTCCTGAGCAATCAAGGGGAACTTCTTTTTATCCCGTGTGTTTGCCCGCAAAAACGCGCAGCATGCGTCATACACCCGATCGGCGCCTGCCGGGTCCTCTTTCTCGTCTTGTTCAGTCGGTATCTTAATGTCCTTTATGAGCCCCTGGAGTTTGCTATGGCGTCGAGCCATGATAACCTTGTTTGGTGCATCCCGGTGCCGGAGCATTCTGATCGACGGCTGCCCACCCCAATCAGCATAAAGTCCTGGTTCCTTCTTCTTGCCTTGATCCCGCCCAATCTGGGCAAGTAATGCTGTCCCGCCAGCCCAGGTAAGAAGCCCTGTAATAACAGAAAGCCCTTTGATGCCGTTCGGGAACCACGCCAGAACAGCAAGGAATATTGGCAGCGCGACGATGAGAGCGGGCTTATATCGGGCATTGATGGTATAAGCATCGAGTTTGGATTGGCCCTGCATTTACTCCTCCACCTCAGTGTAAAGCGGCAGCGGTTCAGAAGCGACCCATCCTTCTCTGGACGGCGCATTATGGTGATGCCGTTTCGTCATTCCCTTTGTCGCATGTACTGGCGCTCCCCGCCGCGTGAAGGCATTGGTTACTTTTTTGTTTGGGTGCTTTGGATCTCCGCCTTTGGACACCGATACGAAGGCAGTCTTAGTCTTCTTCGCTTCTCCGAGTTTCTCGCCGACGAGCCTGTTCAAGATAGCCGGACCGACATTTCTTTGGCTGCCGTGGTGAGGGACCTGGATAAAGGCGAATCGTTTGGGGTCGTACCCGCTCTGTTCCAAAATGTCACACGCCATGGTGAGCGCAGGAGTTCCAGCATCTGCTGTGAAGAGCGCGTACTTGCTATCGTGCCGCAGAAGTATGATAGCGCAGGTGTTGTTCTCTGCAGAGGTTTCGCCGTCATCCTTGAGCGTCTCGACATCCAAGCTTTCCAGAACTTTTCTTATCACCTCCTCAGCTTTGACAAAAAACTTCTCTACAATCCCGAGAGCCTCTTTCGGTTCAGGAGTTCCTCGAAATCCGGGAATCAGGCTTTCGTAATATTCTTGAGTGGGGCCGACCACGACTAGACCGCCGCCAATGTCAGTAAGCCCCGTAAAGGGCTCATAAATGCGAATCCCTTTCTTCGTGGCCAGCTTCTCAATTGAGCAGGCTGTTTCAAGCGACTCCCGGAGGCTCTCCTTGACACTGTTATCAGTGACCCTGCCATCCTTGAACATGCACGCTATATCATCAGTGTGCTTCCAAGGTTGATGCATCCACAGCGCGCCAACCTCCATGTTTTCGAGGACGACTTCGAGGCCGGAAAGATGATCATTGTCCGGGTGGCTGGAGATGGCGGTATCGACTTTGCTGGTCCCATAGTACTGTCTAATGTGCTCGACGAGCTTATCCCCTGAGTCCTTAAAGCCTCCATCGACTACGGCCACAAAGAATTCGTCACGAGGTCCAGTTAAGTTCCCGTAGCGCAGCGCAATGGCATCACCGCTCTTTTCCCCATCACCGACTGGTAGGAAATCGATCTCAAACCCCATAACCTGCCCCTCTGATTAGAAAAATTAGAGATTTGAAATCATAGTACGGCCTTAATGCCATAGTCAAGAACAGGATCTGCCTAGAAGCCGACAGGCGTGACGGAACGCCTTTTGTGGGGCTGAGCGTAAGGATAGCGGATACTATGGTGCGGATTTATGCCGGAACTTCCGAGGAATCACCCGCTAAAGTGTACCAACTTCGGCTTCAGGGGAACGCAGCCCCAAAGGAAATCGAGGGAGTCAAACCAGCCGCAGGGCAGGTACCTAAGGTCGAGTTGCCAACTCCCAGCAGCCAGGAAGAGCCTGAAGAGGATGCAAGCAGCGGGGATTTACCATCGACGGCGGTGGAGATCATCGAACACAAGCCTCAGGAGCTGACATCACCGGCACAGCCTGGATTACTGAACATCGAGGAGGAACAAATTACTCAGAGCACCGTGCTGAACACAGTAAGAACGGTGTCCAAGAAGCAACCAGCTCATGGACTTGTCTGGGAATTCTTGTCCTCTAAGCTTAGACGCTCAGAAAAAGTGACCCACTTTCGCTCAAGATAAATGACCCAGGTGGTTCGCAACACGTTTGCACAGGCATGACAACGAGCAACTGAGGTCTTGTCTGTAGTCTGCTTTGTCTTGATTCTTCGTCGTAGACACATCCAGAATGGATCTTCTTCCAGGCATCTGGTTTTTATTCTTCCTCACGGCAGACGGGTTCACTGAGCAAATCAGAGGGAAGCCACTGAGCGAGGAGGTACAACGCATCTGGATATGTTCAAGGCTATAGGAAGGGGAAGGATTACGAGGAGGGGGGTGTTGGTTGGTGTTGTTCTTCCGGGACCCGCAGGGAAGGGCCTCCCACATGGATGGTGACACAGTGGTGCTGGAGACGGTTGAGGAGGGCATCAACCAATGGTTTACGCTGGAAGAGAGCGTACCAGTCGCAGTACTCGAGATTGGTGGTAATGATTGTGGAAGTGCGGCCGTAGCGTTCATCCATGAGTCTGAAGAAGGCGTTGACCTGTTCAGGTTTGAGGGTTAGGTAACCAACTTCGTCAATCAATAGGACTGCATAGCGGGAGAGGGTCTTGATGAGTCTTTGCGTGGAGCGGTCGGCAAGGGAAGCATAGAGCTGATCGAGAAGCTCCTGGGCATTAAAGAAACGGCAACGATATCCGGAGAGAATGGCCTGGCGGAGCAGACCGATGGCGAGTCCGGTTTTGCCCGTGCCGGGGTCCCCAATGAAGACGACGTTTTGAGCCCGTTCCACAAAGGAAAGGCCGGCCAGGGTTTGAATCTGAGACCGGTTGAGCTCGGGCTTGGATTCGAAGGGGAAGGTTTGCAGGGTCCAGTCCCAGGGAATCTTCGCTTTCTTGAGCCGCTGATCGAGGCTGCGTTCCTCCCGGTAGCGGTCCTCTTCCACAAGAAGCCGGTAGATCACTTCGGGAATGGGGCTTCCCTCCCGTTGGGCGCGTTCGATTTCGGCATCGAGGACCTGCTCGAGCCCTCTGAGTTTCAGCTTGGCAAGGAGCGGGCGTAGATTTTCTTTCAAGATTCATCCTCCTCGTCGATGAGGAAGAAGTCACCGGCGACTCGTTCGAGAATCAGTTTTTCCAAGCGATAGAGATCGAAGAGGCCGTAGTGGAGCGCCTGCTCCAAGGCAGCATGGAAAGCATCTTCGGGATAGGTGCGCTTGAGCTCGAGGAGGCGCCTTAAGGGTCTCACTCCCCGGCCGTGGGACCTTTTTTTGATCTGAGCGACATAGAGATCCAGGGTCGTGGACTGCCCCAAGAGCTGTTTTTCTTCAAGGCAAGGACCCTGGCGCGAGGGGAGCCTTTTCGGATGGTGGGAGGGATCAGCGACGCGGGTCTCGGATTTTCCGATCAGCCGGTGATGGTCCGCCACTTTCCGGTCTCCGAAGAAGACCTCGATGCGATCCCAGCTTTTGTGCACCTGCACCTTTTTGCCCACCAACCGTTCGGGGACGGAATAGCGGTTGGTCTCAACCGCGACATATCCTGAGATATCCACCACCCGGAAGAGGCACTGGTAAACCGGCGGCAGATAGGGCGGGAGGGGCTGCAGGTATGGTTTTTCAGTGACGTAGGCGGCGTCGGGGCTCATGCCCAGGGATCGTTTGAATTTGGGGTTGGAGGTGTTCCGGCACCACTCGATGGCTTGCCGGTTGAGGTCCTCCCAGTCAAAAAAGGTCCGCCCGGCCAGGAAATTACCTTCCACATAGGAGAAGGGGCGCTCCACCCGTCCCTTTCGATCACAATCCTCGACCTCATGAGCCTCAAAGGTGACGGAGAAGATGCGTCCAAACCCTTCCATCTCGGGAGCCATCTCGGCATCGGCGCCGGTGCCTCGGGCCACAATGACGTTGGAGTTGTCGATGATGCAACGGGGGGCGGTCCCGTCCATGAAACGAAAGGCCTCGGAGAGGAAATGGCGGGCCTCGAAGCGCGTAAAGGAAGGATAATAGCGGATAAAGAGGTGCCTGCTGTAACACAACACCAGAGAAGCGCACTGGGCGGTGAGCTTCTTGCCATTCAAGGCAAGGGTGTGAGGAGAGGTATCGTGCTGCATCTCTTCACCCGGGCCAAAGTGGTAGATTCCAGCCCGTTTGGATTTTTTCCCGTCCCTCAGTTCAAGGTCGCGCACCATGTGGGTAAGGGTGCTGTAGGGAATGGAAAGAGCGTGCTCCTCGAAAAGGATCTCCCGGACTCTGACCACATTCCCCCGGCACCGTTTAAAGATCCCGGTGACCAGAGGGAAGGTCTCCTGCCATCTCGCCGGCCGTGGGGTCTCTGCTTTGTCCCTCCCTCGCAGGATCTTTCGGATGGTGTTCCTCGAGACCTTGAGAGCGAGGCTGATCTGGCGGATGCCCATGCCTTTCCGGTGAAGGGTTTGGGCGGCATCTCGCAAGTCCTTTTGAATCATGGGTCCTCCCTATTTCCGTATCGAGGATATGTAGCAAGCGGGTGAGCTCGCCAATGGCTTTGATGGCACGACTCCGATGGTCCGGAGAAAGGACAAGCGCCCGACTGAGACTCAGACGTCGCAGGGTGGCCACCACACCCAAAAGATCCGAAACCCACCGGCCCTCGGGACCGGCTCTCAATTGGCCGGCGGCTTGCTTTTCTTCCCGGCTGCGCAGGGCTTTCATAAAAAGCGAGGGGTCCGCTGCCATCCGCTCGCGGGTGATGGCGGTGGCGGACTGGTAGTGGGCAAAAAAGGCGACAAGCTCCCTGGTGGAGACGTGCTCTCGGGTGATCCAGCGGCCGAGGGCCGCGGCATGATCGGCGTTGGCGCGCGCCAAGGGGGCAAGCACCCGGGATGCGGCCCAGCTTGAAAGGCACCCCGCTCTTACCTTCTGGAGAATCTCTTCCGGAAGGGCTTCAAGGAGGCTGAGGCGCCTTGCCACCCAGCTCGGATGCCTGCCGAGCCTTTCGGCAACCCGGACCCCGGACATCTTGTGGCCATCCATGAGCTCCCGAATGAGCGCCGCCTGTTCCACCACATCCCACCTTCGTTCCGAGCCGGACACGAGCACCCGCAGGAGGGCCTGATCTTCCTTGCAGCTCCAATGCTCGGCCAGAACCGTATCCCGTTTACAAAGCTTCAGTGCCGCCACCCGCCGGTACCCGTCGATGAGCACCCGGGGCGCAACCGTAATCACCGGGATGATCTGTCCCCACTGTTCGATCGATGCAGCCAGGACGACCAGGGACTCCCTCTTGATGATCCGCGTGTAGGCGTATCGGAGCTCCAGATGTGCAATCTCCATTTCCACGACTTCCATGGTGTCCCTCATAGTCATCGCAGGGCATCTCGAATGATCTGATGGATAGTAGCCGGATCACGCTCGGCCATCTCCTCCGGTGAGCCCAGGAGACGCACGGGAGCCTTAACCGGCGCTCGGGGAAGGGAAAGAACCTGGAACAGGCGACCGTCGAAGGCGATCAGATCCTTGTCGATCAGCGCGTTTCTGGCCACGATGTACTCGTCCACGGGCACGGAGAGAAGGGTGCACAGTTTATCGTAGCCGTAGTAAGAGAGGCCAAGCCGGTCCGCCACCATCACCAGCAGCAGATAGAGCAGCAGTTCGTCACCACCGAGACTCACCCAGAAGCCGTCTCTCAGAAACCGATGCTCCACAAAGGCGAAGCTCCCTTCAATCCTCCTCACTCGCTCCGGACACAAGATCCTCTTTTCCATCATGACTTCCCTCCCTCATCGTGGAGCCACCTTAAGAGGGCGGATCGTGCAAGTCCATCGAGTCCTCTTTTGCAACGCCGGATGCGGACCCTCAAGTCACCGCAACCAAAACAACTTTGCGGGCGAACGTGTCCATCTTTACAACGCCCTTCTCCGGGATCAGCCAGTAAGTCCCTGTCCTAACGAATGAATCCGCCCATGACGCGTCCATCTTTGCAACGCGCCGGCGGCGCCGAGCTTTCTGCAACAGGCGGTTTCTTTCTACATACCGGGGATGATTCTTGCGGTAATTGCGCCAATAGTCAGGATTCCTGCTCCGCCAGGCCTTGTTGCATTCCTGCTGATTGGCCCGGTAGTCAGGGTCGGTGGCCATTTTTGCTTTCTGCCACAACCTTTTCCTGGCCCGCTGACATTCCTTCTTGCCGCAGTAGCGCTGATTCTTCACACGAGGGTTCAAATCCAGGGGACACCCGCAATGGGCGCATCGCTTCTCTTCCATGGCCTGCCTCCACGCAGACCATAGAACGGTTAATGATCCTCAAGGGGCGGAAGAAAAAGAATCAAAAAGGGAAGTAGTGGGAAGTGTGGACTATCGAAGAATCGTGGGTGGTGGGTCAAAAGGTCGAGCACTCCAAACCTGGAACCTTAATGGGGCAATTATCTTGAGCATAGGTGGGTCAATTCAAATTAGCGCCAAGGTATGGAAGACTTTCCACCACCCCAGTCGCCAAATACTCCCAGAACGACCGGAAGAAGGCTGGAATCAGTTACCACATCGAGAATCAGATCGCTGTGCACCTTGAATCCGATCAGATCATCTGCCGTTTCGTTATCAGCCCACATGCTAAATCCCTCGCTCGGTTTTTATTGATAGGCCAGGCTCTTTTCAAGTTTTTTCATTGGCATTCCAATGTCTTGAATGGAAGACTTAAAAGTATTCAGCATCCTCGCTTGTGATCCACTTGTCGAATTTGAAAGTCCTCCAGATCTTTGACCAATCCAGTTCGTCGTAGTTCCTCATGCTCCTCCACCATTGGTGAATTTTGCAGGAAAAGGACACAGTTCCATGCTCTTCATCAAGCAGCCACATGGGAGTCTTACCGGAGATCGGGGCTCGAACAAGGTCGAAAAGATCCAGAATGCGGAGGGTCAGAATCGCGTTCTGCCGGTCTACCGACTTAACGTAGCCGCTCGTTTTCCAAGTGGGAGTATCCGGATAGATCGCTATCAATGGGAGGCCAATGCTCTTGTCACGGACGAAGCAAAGATTTCCTTTTTCTGACTCTTTGATGAACTCGGTCATAGTCAGCCCGACACAGTGTACCAGAATCCTCTCATTAGCCCCATTGGCTTCGGTTGACCAACTGAGTGAATTCTTGAGCGTGTATCTCGTGCGTCTTTCTCTGCCACCGGACCTTCTGATAGTGTCTTCGGGTCTAAAGACTATCCCCTGAGCTTCATCGCCAAAACGCTCAGTCAGGATTTCTGCGACTCTTATTCGGACCTCACCTGTCTTCTTCATGGTACCTACCTGATTCGAAGGTTTGGCTTAAGCCGTTGAGTTTGCAGATGTTCTGGAGTTTCATGCAGATCCAGGAAGAGGCCCTCAAACTCATCCAGCGGCACTTCCAAAAGGATGGGCTCGTCAGTTCCATGATGTACAATGTGGAAGATGAATTTATCGGTGCGGAGGCCCGTTCACGATCCGAAAGGAACTCCATCAAATCCTCCATACAGCACTGGAACTACCGTAAATCAGTTACCCTGTTTATTCTGCAAAGCGGAGTAACACAGACTATACCTCCAGAAGAAGATCTAATCAATTCCGACAGATTAGGGGATTCAGGCAGATCCTCGGGTCTAGCCAGCCATGGCCAAACATCTATTATACATTGAAGACCGGGCAGACGCTGGATGAATTCGATCGGTTGTAGGAAAAAGCCCTGCAGTGAGGCCGATTACTTTGTGCTCCAGGCGAAATCGGCGATTTTCCAGGAGTTGGGCTGCTGTTGTTTCATGAAGGAAGATAGAAAGTCTGTGACAAACTCCATGACACTCAGTAACACTCAGTGATACTCCATGATATGAACTGGGACACTCACAGCCGAAAAAGCTAATAATTTCAATAGAGGCACCAAATCCGGCCTTCGGCACCAGCCAATAAATTCAATAGGTTACACAGCGCAAAAGTCTAAATGCCAAGCTTTTGCCAAGATAGAAGGATCGGTTGCCGCCGATCCTTCTTCTTTTCGCCCTCGTCACCTTGGCAAACGGCTGCCAAGGTCATTTCTTTGCCTTCCACGGAGGGATTCATCGAGATCCCTTCGTCCTTCTCCGGGAACCCATTTTCCGTACACATCAACCGTGATGCTGATACTGCTATGCCCGAGCTGCTTTTGGACGTATGCGGGACTGTAATGATCCATGAGAAGGATGGTGGCATAGGTGTGTCTCAAGTCGTGAGGAGGCCGTGGTCTGGTCTACAGTTTCCTTGGACACTCAATAAGGCGTAAAAGAGAACCTTAATGGAGGTGTCCAAAATGGATGAACGTAACGGTACGAACAGCGGGCCATCGGAGGCAACAGCCGCGTGTGCCGGAGATGGCCCGGCACGGAAGCCCCAGCGATTTTCGGCCAGATCGAAGAGCCAGATCGTCTTGCGCCTTCTTCGGGGAGAAGATTTGGAACTTCTTTCAAGAGAGTGCGGCACCACAGCTGCCCTCATCTCCCGGTGGAGAGATGATTTCCTCTCTGCCGGGCAAGCTGCCATGAGGAGGAGGGAAGATCCTGAAACCGATGAAATAAAGCGGCTTCGGGAAAAGCTTGGGGAGGCGCCGATGGAATCCGAACTCCTTCGCGAGAAGATCAAAAGGCTTGAGCAAAATCGCCCTTTATCCCGCAGGAGGCTGAGGAAGTGAGCCAGCACCTCTCGGCCTCCACGGGAAAACGCTATGGCCTGGCCAGAGTCTGTCGCGTCTGGGAAATTCCACGATCGAGCCTCTACTTTCAGCGTTGCAGCCCTGAACCTAGATCGGGGCACAGGGGACCAACCGGTCTCCTGGCCGATGATGAGATCATCCAAGAAATCCGCTCCCTTCTCAATGGTTCTCCCTTTCATGGCGAGGGCTATCGGAAGGTGTGGGCGAGGCTGAGATTCAAAGGAATCCGCACATCCAAAAGAAGAGTCCTGAGGCTCATGCAGCAATACGATCTTCTTGCTCCTCGCCGTATCCGTCATCGCTCTGGGCGAAAGGCTCACGATGGGGTGATCACTACCGAGCGGGTAAACCAGATGTGGGGAATCGATCAGACCTCTTGCTTTACGACTGACCAAGGCCAGGTGGCCATCTTCTTTGCCGTGGATCACTGCTCGATGGAATGCGTGGGAATCCATGCTGCCAAACGAGGTACTCGCTTTGAAGCCCTTGAGCCGATCCGGCAGGGTGTCCGGGACTTTTTCGGCGGATTTGGAGAAGGGATTGCTCAGAGTCTCTCTCTTCGCCATGATCACGGTTCCCAGTTTGTTTCGGACCTCTTTCAGCAAGAGATCGCGTTCCTTGGCGTTGAGTCCTCTCCGGCTTTTGTCCACGAGCCTCAGGGAAACGGCTGTGCCGAGAGGTTCGTTAGAATTTTTAAAGAGAAGCTTCTTTGGCTCAGGCCGTTCGCAGACGCTGAAGAGCTCCGCCTCGCGCTTATTGAATTCAGACACCAGTACAACCAGTGCTGGATTCTCCAAAGACATGGATACAAAACCCCTGCTCAGGTCAGAGCCGGCCAGATCCCGCTCGACAAGGCAGCATAATTTATCTTGGCAAGTGTCCAAAAAACCGTGGACCTATACACCAGGTCTTTCCGGCCTCTCGCGTATCGAATGGAACCGAATTTGCCGATGGGGAACCCTGAGTCGGTGCGGCATCACAATAATAGCGGAAATGCCTTCCATATCTCAAATAAGAGCAATGGCGTGGTTGACCTGGCGTTGGGATGCCTGGAGTTGGTGGAAGGTTTCTTCTCCGGTGCTCAGCCCAGAACTCTTCGAACCGCGGTGAGCATCTGTTGGATGTCGTAAGGCTTATTGATGAAGGCCTTCGCCCCGCTCTTCGTCACCTGCTTGATCTCCCTTTCGACCGCACAGCCGCTGGCTATGATGACCCTGGCCTCGGGATCCATCTCAAGAAGCTCCTGCAGACATTGTGTGCCACCCATTTCAGGCATGATCAAATCGAGGATGATCAGATCAATGTGGTCTCTTTCCTTGCCATAGATGTGCAGGGCGCTGGCACCATCCGGTGCGGTGATCACGGTGTACCCAAACATCTGCAGAGTCTTTTCCCCCAGCTCTCGAACAGCGTCATCGTCGTCCACCAGCAGGACGGTCTCACTCCCCCCTGGTGGCTCAGTTGCCGCCGGGACGATTCCGGGAGGTGCCTCGGGTCTTTCGATCGCGGGGAAATAGATCTTGAAGGCCGTTCCCGCCCCCGGTTCGCTGCTGCAGAGGATAGTCCCTCGGTGGTTCTTGACGATGCCATAGACCATGGCAAGACCCAGACCCGTGCCCTTCCCGACTTCCTTGGTGGTGAAGAAGGGATCAAAGATATGTTCCAGGGTCGTCTTTTCAATTCCCAGGCCGGTGTCGCTGACCGTGAGGAGCACATAGCTGCCGGGAGTCAACTCCGGTTGGCTGGAGCAATCCTCCTCAGTCACGATGACATTCCGGGTTTCGATGGTGAGCCTGCCGCCTTCCGGCATGGCATCCCGGGCATTGACGGCGAGATTCATCATGATCTGTTCAACCTGCGAAGGATCGGCCTTGATCCAATGAAGGTTGCCCATGAGATGCAGGTCGATCCTGATCATTTTGGGAATCGTTCGTTCCAGCAGCAACCTGACCTCGTTTACCGTCCGGTTGAGATCCAGCGGCTGAAGCCTGGATTCCACTTTGCGGCTGAAAGCGAGAAGCTGGCGGGTAAGCTCACCTCCTCGTTTCGCTGCCCGGCCGATCTCCATCAGGATCTGGTATTCCGGCTCCACTTCCGTCTTCTTCAACAGCAGTAACTCCGCATAGCCCTGGACAGCCTGCAGGAGGTTGTTGAAATCATGAGCAATGCCACCGGCCAACGTGCCGACGGCTTCCATTTTGTGGGCCTGGCGAAGCTGTGATTCGAGCTTCTTGGTTTCCGTCATGTCAATGACAACGCCTCGCAACCCCACCGACTTAGCGTCAACGACCTTGGCGGTAGAATGCATGATGGCGGGAAAGGTGCTCCCGTCTTTTCTCAGCAGCCTGTACTCGGTGAGTCCGATGTGCTCGCCGCTCATGATTCTGCCGGCGTTCTTCAAAGCTCTGGCGCGGTCTTCGGGAGCGACCAGCTCGAAGCCGTTGAGGCCGCGATCGAAGTCCTCCTGATCATACCCAAAATGTTCAAAGGCGTTCCGGTTGACAAAGGTGAGCTTCCCATCGGCGTCCATTTCATAGATCGTTTCAGGCAGCAATTCGGCCAATTTCCGGAACCTCTCCTGACTTTCCGTCAGGGCTTCCTGGGCGCGTTTGCGTGCCGTGATATCCAGGGCGGTGAAGGTGACCCCGGCGGAGGGATCCGTGGGATCGAGAGGGGTTGAGCTCAGCAAGACGTCGATGGGGGTGCCGTCTTTCTTCTTCCAGAGCGTCTCGATGGTTCCCGTCCCCCGTTCGCTGATCTGAGCGTATTTGACTCTGCCGACCCGCTCGAATTCTCCCTCGCTCGCATAGAGTTTTCTCGCGCTCTCGCCTACCAGTTCCTCCCTCGAATAGCCGACCATCCCGCAAAAACGATCGTTCACCTGTTTCAGGGTCCTGTCGAGGACCAGACCAATCCCGATCGGTGCCACCCGAAAGATGCTCTTCAAAGTGGCCTCACTTTCCCGCAGGGCTTCTTCCGCCCGCCTGCGTTCAGCCTGGGCCTCAAGCTCCCGGTGCTGCAAGGTGTGCTGGAAGATGAGCAGCAAAACCATGGTGAAGGTGATTGCCCCGGCCACCGCGAAGAGCAGATTGGCACTGACCAGGAACTGGTCCAGCCGGTGGCGCTGTTCGTTAAGAATCTCCCGGGCCTTGATCTCAGAGGCGTGGTTCAGATCCCTGGCCTTTTCTGACGCCTTTGAGAGCCGCAGCAGGACAATGTCGATGGTGATGTCCGTTTCCGGGCCAAAGCCCGAGACTCCTTCAGTCAGCCAGAGTCGGGCGTCGGCCAGGGCCGGAGCAACTACGGCGTGCATAGCGGAAGCCTGAATCAGGTTGTCAAAAACGTAGGTGTCGCGCAACTTGATAACCGCATCACTGGCGACGGCCACCTGGTTGCGCAGCCGCAGGAAATTATCTGAACGCGGCATGGCCTTCGTCAGCTCAACAGACGAGACGACTGCTGCGAGATCCTCGACGAGGAGGGCGACGGCATGGAGCTGTTCAAGCAGGGTGTTGGGAAGATTCTTCTCAACCGAGCGGAGCGTGACGTTGGTCAGTATTCCGGCCCCGATGAGGGCGACAAGAACGACTACCACGGCACCCCATAGAAAAACCCTCACAAAACGGCGCGGCGGTTTCATGGTGTCGGCGTCCCCTTCACCGTAATCCCCTGCTCTCGGTAGAACCTCTCCGCTCCCGGATGGACCGGTATGGAAACGCCGTCCAAGGCGGTCTTCAGGGTGATCATCTTTCCCTGGGGATGCCCCTCGTTCAAGAGTGAGAGAGTCCGTTTGCTCCACAGGGCGGCGGTTACTGCGTACACAAGCTCTTCAGGTGTCTCCGAACTGACCACCAGCAGCGCATAGACCTGCAACGTGGGCGTGGCGGGAATTCCTGGATACACCTCCGCGGGAATCTCGCCCGGAACGAGGTGGGGGTAACGCGCGCTGATTCGCGACGCAATTTCGGGAGCAATGGGGACCAGGGAGATACCGATGTCGGATATTCGCGTCACCGCTTCCATGGGGATTCCGGCCATCATCACAAAGCCCTGCAGCTCACCGCTGACCATTTTGTCCTGCGTAAAGACGGGTTTCAAATAGACGGGCAATAGATCCTTCTCCGTCAAACCATGAGCCTCCAGCACGATTCGCATGACCGCCAGCGTCCCTGAACCGATCTCGTCGATGGAGATGCGCTTGCCTCGAAGCTTGGAGACCTGGTGAATATTGGCGTCGCGACGGGTCACGATCTGGAATTTTTCCGGATAGAGGCTTGCCACCGCCCGCAGGACGCGGGGGCTCTTGTCGCCGGCAAAGACATGCTCTCCCTGCAACGCCCAGGCGGCAACATCGGCCTGGACCAGGCCGGCGTCGATCTCACCGGTAACGACCGCCCGCACGTTTTCTATTGATCCAGCAGAGTTCTGGGCCACACCGACAAGGCCGCGCACCCCGCCGTTTCCCTTGTCGGTGCCGTCCTTTCCTCGGTCGGGTTCGGTCAAGCCGCTCGCAATCAATTTGCCGATCGGGTAGTAGACACCGGTGAGCCCCCCGGTCCCGATGCGAAAGAAACGCCTGGCTTCTTCCGCATGGGAAGCGGGGCTCACGGATGCCGACAAAACCAGGCAAAGCAAAAGAATTGGGAGGAGTTGCCGTGGGTAGTGGCAACGCCGCCTGGATGCACCTGGGGCAAGCCGGGAGTCTTCTTCTGCTTGACAAAGTCTGATAAAAAGTTGGGGTTGTTGCCTGGTCAATTCTCATCCTCCTTTCCATCACGCTGGAGAGATCCTTTCGGCAGGCACCGGTATTTGCTGCCGGGGTTGTGCTTCTGACCGTTTCCGTGCGGGAGCGGGGAAAAGGAGCGGACACAACCATAGACTGGAACGAGGAGTGGAAATTCAGGGTCAATCGGCCTTATCTTCGCGTGAAGATAACTGTACCATTCCCTCGCTCCATGACCAATGGATTTGTTCCCTATATTTTCGCCACTCATCTTCCACTAATGTCACTAAAAGTGGGTAGAAATGATCCATGCCCCTGTGGTAGTGGGAAGAACTACAAGAAATGCTGAGGAGCGATCTGAGGCTCTGCGATTGGCGTTGTCGAACTCGTTGCTCAGCCGGCAAAGGGTCATTCGCTCCGCGTGGGCTTGTGCCCGTCCTTATCAGGAGTGAGCCATGCGAATCATCGCTTTGTTGTTCCTCATGATGCTTCCCACGCTTTCTTCGGCGGCCGGCTTCGATTGTGAAAAAGCATCCACCGTGGTTGAGAAGCTGATTTGCGGCAACGCTCAACTAAGCCGTCAAGACGAAGAGCTATCCGTCGTCTACAGAAGAGCTGCAAGTCAGGCCCGGGACAAAGCGTCACTCACTATGGACCAGAAGCGATGGCTCCAACACGAGAGAGAGTTGTGCCGCGACGAGAATTGCCTCAAGAAGGTTTGCCAGGAGCGCATTGAGGAACTGGTGAGATGGAATGAGCCCGCTCCGGGTGACAAGAATATCTTCGGAAACTACGCCATCCAGAGAGACAATTTTATCGTCAACCCCGAAAAGGGTACCAAAGATCACGTAAAAACCGAAGACTGCCTGACCCTCAAGCCCTCAAAAGGGAATACGCTTCATTTCTCCTTCAATCTGGTTGGCGCCAATGGACATACCTGCAGTATGGAAGGCGAAGCGGTTTTCACGGGTTCGGCGTATCAGTCGGTTCCTGACGCCGACGATCCAGACATCCCGCAGGACTGCAGGCTCCAGATTCACATCCGGCGCAATATCATCGCGCTTGCAGACCCCGATGGCGCATGCCGGGAGTATTTCTGTGGGGTTCGTGCCGGAATAGACGGGGTGGAGTTCGGCCGCAGACTGAAGGTCCCGAGGGAATGCAAGCCGTGGGATCGCTAACCATCGCCGGCTGCCGTATCATATCTGGTGCGGGCTGCAACTGAGGAGAAGTCTGCGTCGAAATGACAAACGAACATTGACTACGGGTGATAACCGAGTCTTGACCATCCCTGAGTCGCGTTGAGTCGTGGATGAGACGGGGGCGTGCTTGTCAGGAAGACAAAGGGGTATTGAATGGGCGCAATCTGGGACAGCGCTTCGTTTGCGGCATTCTCCGGAACCACCCCCTCAAGGTGGTGGTTGTGCTCCTTCTGACGGCGGAAGATGGGATTGCGAGGTCTCGCCTGTTCGGGTAGACTGATGATTGATCGGTTGAGCAGATCAGGCCCTGGCCGATTGCCGACCACCTGGATCATCTCCGCATTTACGGTCAACCTGGAAGTGCTGGAACACAGCGCCACGCATCGGCGCGGAGGTCGCTGTTACGTGCAATCAGCAGTCTCAGACAACCGTCCTGCGCGCCTCGAACAAACCGTTCGACGTCCGATATCAGATCCATGAGAGAGCAGGCAGACTCCAATGACCTCATTTCGTTTCGTTCACACCGGCGACATTCATCTCGACAGTCCTCTCAAAGGCCTTGCTGACTATGAACGGGGCGCTGCGGAGCGGATTCGGATGGCGACGCGGGAGGCCTTTGACAATCTGGTCAGCCAGGTGATCGACGAGGAGGCCTCGTTCGTTATTATTGCCGGGGACCTCTATGACGGGGATTGGCGCGACTATCAAACGGGGCTCTATTTCATTCGACAGATGGGTCGGCTCGCCAGGGCCAGGATCCCCGCTTTTCTGCTCTACGGGAACCACGATGCGGAGAGCCAGATCACTCGCCGTTTGACCCTGCCCGACAATGTGATGGTGTTCTCCACACGAAAGCCCGAAACATTCGAATTGAAAAGCCTGGGCGTTGCCCTCCACGGCCAGGGCTTTCGGCAGCGGGACATTGACGTCAACCTGGTGCTCTCTTATCCCGAGCCGATTGAGAGCATGTTCAACATCGGCGTTCTGCACACGGGTCTTGGCGGCATGGGGGGGCATGCCAACTATGCACCGTGTGCCCTCGATGACCTCGTCAATAAGGGCTACGACTACTGGGCCCTGGGCCACGTTCATCAGGGCGGCATCCTCCACGAGCGGCCTCACGTGGTGTTCCCCGGCAATCTCCAGGGACGGCACATTCGCGAGACCGGACCGAAGGGAGCGTGCCTCGTCACCGTTGCTGAACGCGAGGTCGCCGACGTTGCCACCCTTCATGTCGAGGTTGTGCGTTGGGCCTCGATCATCGTCTCGGTGGAGGGCTGTGAGCGAGCAGGGGACGTCGTGGAGCGGGTGCATGAGGCCATCGCGGAAACAGTCGCTCATGAAGCAGACGGGCGACTGCTCGCCTGCCGCATCCAAATCAGGGGCCGTACCGCGATTCACGCTCAGCTGCTGGCATCCCGGGAACATCTTCTTGCCGAGGCGCGCGCCGCCGCCCTCAGCCTGGGCGAAGAAGCCGCCTGGGTCGAGCGGCTGGTCATCGCCACGGAACCTTTATCCGAGCAACCGCTGTCGCCCGATCGGGAGGATGCTCTGGGCTATCTCCAACGCCTCTCCGAGGATCCTGCCGAGCTTGGCGCGGTGTTGGCGCAAGTAAGCGGTGACATCGGCGAATTCGTCCGCAGGTTGCCGCACGAGGTCCGAGCCGACACGGAAGATGCGCTCCTGGAAGCGGCCATTGATGGTGATTATGAAGACTTGATTAAGAGAGCGGGCGACTATCTGACGTCGCGGATCACAGAGGAAGGGGAGTAACCCATGCGCATCGGTCGCCTTGAGCTCCTCCGCTATGGTCACTTCACCGACGCCGTCCTTGAGCTTCCCATGCGTCAACCGGATCTGCACATCGTGTATGGACCGAATGAGGCCGGGAAATCGACTGCCCTGTCAGCCCTGGAAGACTTCCTGTTCGGCATCCCGCAGCATTCTGCCCTTGGCTTCCTGCATGATTACGGCAGTATGCGGATCGGTGCAGTCCTGGAAGCGGAAGGGAGCACCCTGCGGGCTCGCCGCCGCAAGGGCAAAAAGGATACGCTGCTCACTCGCGAGGAGGTTCCCATTCCTGGCGGCGACGGCACTCTGGCTCAATACCTCGCCGGCGCTGATCGGAATTTTTTCGCGCGCATGTTCAGCCTGGACCATTCCCGCCTGCGCCAGGGAGGGCGTGAAATCCTGGAAGCTCGCGATGAGGTCGGCCAGATTCTCTTTTCCGCGGGTGCCGGCCTTGCCGGGCTTCGGCATCACCTGCAGGCCCTGGAAGGGGAAGCCGACGGCCTCTGGAGTTCCCGTCGAGCCTCTCGCAGGAAGTATTACCAGGCCGATGATCGATTGAAGGCCGCCGAAAACGCATTGCGTGAGCGTACGGTGACAGCCGCCAGGTGGCAGGACCTCAAACGAGCCTATGAATCTGCCCGGGAGGCTTATGATGTCCTTGAGCAGGAAATTCAGGGCAAGTCCGCCGAACTCCTGAAGCTGAGTCGGATTCGTCGCGTTTATCGGGATGTGCGGCGAAAATCGGAGTTGGAATCCGATATTCACTCGCTGGGGGAGGTGATGCTGCTGCCCGAAGATGCCATGCACTCTCTCGATCAGGCTGAGTTGGAAGATGCCCAGGCGAGGGCGCGCCTTGAAACCCTGACAGAGCAGCTCGAAGCGGTTCGAGAGGAACGGGCTGCCCTCACCTGTGACGAAGTGCTGCTGCTGCGAGCAGAGGATATTCAGCAGCTTCATGAGCGGCGCATTCAAGTGCGCGCCGGCAAATCCGACCTGCCGAAACGCCGGGCTGAGCTTGCCGGCTCCGAGGCGGACCTGCGGCATCTGGCCGCCGAGCTCGAATGGGAAGCTGAGGATCTCGATCGGTTGCTGGCACGCCTGCCGGCGCGCTCGAAAGTGACCACCGTGCGCACGCTGCTCAGCCGCCGCGGCGCCCTGTTTTCGACCACTCAGAGCGCACAGCAGGCCCTGGAAGAGGCCGAGCGACGTTCTGGTGAGGCAGCGCAGCAGCTGGCAGCCATGGGAAGTCCGGTTGACGTGTCAAAACTGGCGGCGCTCCTCGAGGCAACACGCGAAAGCGGCGACCTGGCTGCTCGGATCAAGGTTGCGGAAAGCGAGATAAGGGAAACTCAGGCGGCTATCCAGCGCCAGCTGAGGCTGCTCAGGCCGGAAGTTGCGGAGGCGGAAGCACTCGGCTCGATGTCGGTGCCGCCCCGAGATATGGTGCAGCATCATCGTGATGCCTGCCGCGATCTGGAGCAGCGCCTCATGGCCTGTGGCGAACGCCTCGGCAGTGCCGAACAGGATTTGGCCCGGCAGCTGAAGGCCTATGAACGGATCGCCCGTGACGAGCATGCCGTTTCGCCCGAGGAACTTGCCCAGGTGCGGCAACACCGTGATTCCGGGTGGTCTCTGATCCGGCGACAATACCTCGAGGGTAAATCCATTCCTGAAGCTGAACTGCGGGACTTCATGGCCCGGGGTGGCGACCTCCCCGAGGTCTACGAGGCGGCCGTGCGCGCAGCCGATGAAACGGCTGACCGGCGCTTTGAAAAAGCCGAGGCCGCCGCTCGACTGGCTGTGATTGCTCGTCAGATTGAGCAGCACCAAGAGGCTCTCGATGGGCTGCGAACAGAACAGAAAACACTCGGTGAAGCAGGCCAGGCAATGGCTGCAGCGTGGACGGAAATGTGGCAAGGGGCGCCGCTCTCACCACTGGCCCCCGACCTCATGCTCGAGTGGCTCAGGGTCCGAGCCGAGCTGCTGGATGCCATCGAACGCGGGGCCGCGGCAGAACGGCAGCTCTCCTCCCTGCGCCGCGAAGAAGCGGAGGCTGCCGCGCGGCTCCTCAGAGAGCTCGAGGCGTTAGGCATGGAATCAGGGGCTTTAGCGGGGCAGCCTCTGCGGGTCGTTGTCGAGGCGGCTGCCGAAGTGCTGCGCCGTCACCAGCAGGATGCCGAGGATAGACGCAAACTCGAGGAAGGATTGCGCAGGATAAGGACTGAGACTGAAGGCAAGCGCAGGGAGCTGGAAAAGGCCCGCCGCGCGTGGTCAGAATGGCAGGGGCGGTGGGCGGAGGCCCTGGCGGCGCTGGGATTGAATGAGAAGGCATTGCCTGAGGCGGTGGCCACCCAGGTCGACGTTATCGATGAAATGCGTGAGATCGCTGTCAAAGTCAATGAACTGCGCCATGAGCGCATCCACAAGATTGAGCAATTCGTAGCCGCCTTTGATCGTGATGTCGCGGACACGGTGAAGGTACTTGCCCCTGATCTGACGACCGTGGCTCGGGATGAGGCTGTCCTTCAGTTGGAACGCCGCCTCGATGAGGCGAAGCGGGTCCGGGAACTTCAGAAGGGAAAGGATGAAATCATCGGTTCCCTCGAGAAAAAGATCCAAGAATGCGAGGATTTGCGGCGGGGGGCCGGGGAGGTGATCGTGAACCTTCAGCGTCTCGCTGGAGTCGAAGGCGCCGATCAGCTCAGGAGCGCCATCCAGAAGTCCGATCGCCTGAGGGACTTGCAGTCCGAGCTGGCACGAGTGACGAACACCCTCATCGAGGGAGGCGACGGGCTTTCAGTGGCCGAACTGCACGAGGAGTGCGACCTCGTTGATCTTGATCAGGTGGTCGTGCGCGGGGAAGGGCTCGAACACGAACTGGCCGCGCTACGGGAGCGTCTCATGGAAGCAAGGGAGCTGCGCAGTGACGCGCGAAAGGCGTTCGAAGCGATCGGTGCGGATGATGCCGCGGCAAAAGCAGCCGCAGATCGACAGGCCGCCTTGACGGAGCTGAAAGAGGTCGCCGAACGGTATGTGCTCGTCCGTTCGGCCGCCTTGTTGTTGCGGTGGGCTATTGAGCGCTACCGGCGCGAAAAGCAGGCGCCGTTGCTCAAACGTGCCGGGCAGATTTTCATGACCCTCACCGGTGGTTCGTTTGCTGATCTCACCCTCGAGTTCGACGAGGATGACCAGGTGCATCTGACCGGCCTGCGTCCGACCGGCGACAGGGTGGCCGTAAGCGGGATGAGCACGGGCACCGCTGATCAGCTCTATCTCGCGCTGCGCGTCGCATCGGTCGAAGACTACCTCGAACGGGCGACTCCGCTGCCCTTTGTTGCCGACGACCTGTTCATCAACTTCGATGATGCCCGCGCGGCGGCCGGCCTGGAGGTCATGGGGCAACTGGCGGAGAAGACCCAGGTCCTCTTCTTCACGCATCACGAACATCTGGTGGATATTGCCCGCAAGGCCTTCGGGCCGTCGCTTTCCGTCATCTCGCTGCTCCAGGGTACTGACGACGGCTTGATCTGACAGGGGCAGCGGCAGCGATGGTTTGTTCGTGCACTGAGTGAATGCCGGTCCCGATCTTCTGATTCCTGCCCCTTCTGCAATCCCGATCCTGGGAATGGAAATCTGCTCGGTCCTGTCCGGCAACGATGTGGATGAATTGGCTTAAATCTCTATTCTGTGGAGCGTTACTCAGTGGGCGGCGGAGGGGGCTTCCCGGGCACCAAATCGATTAGGAAGGCACGCGTCTGACTCGTGAAAAAGCGTCGACGTCGTGCCTTTCATTCGTTTCCGGTTTAAGTAGATCGAGCCTTTTGCCGATACAAGGGGAAAGGCCAAAACGATAGCGTGATCCGGGCGGGGGAGTGAGGGAACGGTCGATGGCGGAAAAGAATGAAGCGAAGGGGTCCAGCAGCGAGAGGCGAGAGTACTTTCGAGTGACGGACGTTTTTCCGATCACGGCAAATAGGATTCAAAGCATGGTCGGGAAAAAGGCCAGAGTGCTGTCTCAGTATTATTCGGCACTGCGGTGTGCCGCCCTTGCCGAGGAATTGAGTGATGGCATGACCAATCCCAAACTTGTGAAGGTGCTGTGCGAGATGAATGCGAAGCTTGATTTGATCCTTGAAAAGCTCTCCGGTATTCGTGAGGAGCTGGACCATGTCGAACCGCAAGAGGTCTCTCTCAGTGCTTCAGGAATCAGCTTCCACACTCCGGATGAATTCAGCTTGGGCGATCTCGTTGAAGTCAAGATGCTGTTGCCCCTGCGTCCACCGACGTGGATCGTGTTGTATGGGAATATCAGCAGGACTGTCATGGAACAGGACGGAGGGCACGAAGTTGCGGTGCACTTCGCCGAGATGGAGGATGAAGCAAGAAACGTGCTGTCGTATTACACTATTAAGCGGCAGCGAGAGATAATCATGAAACAGAGAGGGATGGGTCTGTGACATGTTATGGAGCTTCCATACTTTGTTACTTATAACCAAAGCGATATGCTAACCCGGTATTAAAAATATGATAACCGTTATAGGGGTTTTAATTGTTATTGGATCTGTGATCGGTGGCTTCCTGGAAGCAGGAGGGAATCTTGCGGTTCTCGTACAACCGGCAGAGCTCATCATCATCGCCGGTGCAGCGATTGGAGCCTTGGTCATTGCTTCTCCGGGGCATGTTCTGAAATTGGTCATCAGGGATTTCAAGAACATCTTCGGTGGACAAAGCACCACCAAAGCCGGCTATACAGAGGTTCTGCTGCTGCTCAATCAGCTCTTCTGGAAGATCCGCAAGGATGGGCTGCTCGCCATCGAAGAAGATGTGGAGAATCCTGCTCAGAGCGAGGTCTTCAAGCGATACAAATCCATCATGTCCAACAAGCACACCCTGGAATTCATCTGCGATAATTTCAGGATGATCCTCACCACCAACATGCCGGCGCATGAACTGGACAGTCTTCTGGAAATTGACATTGAAGCTCACCACCATGAGAGAATGGTCCCATCCCAAAGCATTGCGCGGGTTGCCGATGCCCTGCCGGGTCTGGGCATCGTGGCCGCGGTGCTGGGCGTGGTGCTCACCATGGGCAAGATCAACGAACCGCCGGCGGTCCTGGGGGCGAGTATCGGCGGGGCGCTGGTGGGAACCTTTCTTGGTGTGTTAGCCTGCTATGGCTTTGTGAGTCCCATGGCGACCAACCTTGAGCACAAAGCCATCGAGAAGTCGACTTTTTATAATGTGATCAAAACCTCGCTGGTGGCGTTTGTCGGCGGAGCGGCCCCCCAGGTTGCCGTGGAATCGGGCCGGCGTGCCATTCCCAGCGAAGGAAGACCAACCTTTCAAGAACTCGAAAAGGCGATCAAGGAGTGGAAGGACAAAACATAATCATCATCAAGAAGGTCAAGAAAGGCGGCCACGGCGCTCATGGCGGGAGCTGGAAGGTGGCCTATGCCGACTTCATGACCGCTATGATGGCTTTCTTCCTGTTGTTGTGGCTCATCAGCATGGTGGCGCCCGAGAAGCGGGCCAGGGTGGCGCATTATTTCAAGCACTTCAGCATGTTCGATAAGAGCGGCGACAGCATGATCGATGCCCATAAGGAGCCGGTAGCGGGGATCATCATCGGCGAGGACGGAATGCAGAAAAGCAGTGAAGGGTCTGCGGGCGAGCAGGGGGAGGCGTCCGATGGGCAAACCCCTGCCGAACACTTCAAAGAGATGCTCGAACAGAAGGTCGAACAGGAACTGGGAGAGATGAAAGATCAGGTGCTGGTCCAGGCCTTCGACGGCGGGGTGCGAATAGAACTGGTTGACAGCGAAAGTAGCCCCATGTTTCATCTGGGCCGCTCGGAAATGACCCCTGAAGGCAAGAAAGCACTCAAGGTGGTTGGGGAAACCCTCCTCACCAGTGGCAGCAAAGTTGCTCTGGAAGGACACACCGATGCTTTCAGCTATTCCACGAGACGCTACAGCAACTGGGAACTCTCCACCGAGAGGGCGTCAGCGGCCAGAAAAGAACTCGAGCTCGACGGGCTGCCGCCGGAACGTCTGCTTCGAGTGGCGGGTTTTGCCGCAACCGAACCTCTGATCAAGGACGATCCCTTCGATCCCAGGAATCGGCGGATCAGCATCGTCGTCTTTGAGCCGCAGCCCTTGTTGTCGAACATGCCGGCAGAACCGCTGGTTCAGCCCATCCCTAAACCGGTACTGGTCGAGGAGCCGAAATCCCAGGTGAGCATTCTGGAGGACCCTCGATTTCGCAGCCCTGCCCACCGGCAAGCGGCGGTCGACCAGCCATCGTCGGCGATGGTACCCAGCGAACCTCGTCTGCAGCTCAGCGACAACCAGGCGGATGCTCACCATACCCTGCCTACGGGCGAAGTGCGCAAGAAGATTCCGATGGATCCGGTGCACCAGTACCTGTTTGGACAATAAGCGGGGCTTGACCCTTGGGCACGAGCCAGGGGACCCGCTGGCCGGTTTATGCTCCCGTGATCGGTTGCCATGGTTCGAGGCAGGTTCCCTGGGAGTACCGTCACGCTTTTATCTGACGGGCATCTCGCCGGTATCCAGAAAGGTCTGGAGTTCCTCCCGGTTCAGTCCCTCGAGGCCCAGGGCGGCCAATGTCCGCCTTCCCTCGCTGCGATAGGGAATGCCGGAGATCACTTCGCCCATTCGCACAAACGCCTCGCAGGCCGGAGTCGGTACCCCCAGGAACTTGCCCAGTGAGCAGAAGGTCACCAGGCCCATTCCGATATCTTCGTGAAAATACCGGCAGTCCAGGCTTTCAGGGCTGGTGAAGGCAATGAATCCGGGGCCTTTCCCATAGCATTCGAAATAGTCCACACTCGTTGCATAACCCTGTTCGACACAGGTTACCGGGTCAGGCTGGGCGGGATAGCCGAGGGCCGTTAACAGTGCCATGCGCTCTTCGTCCAGCTTTTGGATCGTCCCTGCCACCGTCCGCGTTACGCCATCCCCATAAAACCGCATGGACGATCCTTCCGCTTCAATGCGGGCAGCGTTCAGGAGCGTAATCGGCGGGTGGATGACGGGATTGGCGTTATTCAGGCCCGCCTCAAGGACCGATGCGCCGCGAACCAAACCGGGATAGAGGTTTTCCAGAGCGCTGCCGACTCGAGCTGTCGCCGACCCCGGAAAGACCCCGTAGAGGACTCTCTTCACCTTGACTGCCACCTCCACGGATGCTCCCCGGGCGCGACAGCCATAGGTGAGGGTTGAAGTCTCAACCATGGTGGGCAGGTCTTTGACGCCGAGGCTGCGGAAAACGTGTAAAAATTCCAGGGCACCACAGGTGGAGCCGGGGTTGAGGATCAGGAGTTGGTCCGGTTGGATCAACGGCGCCAGCGCGCGTGCGACCCGCTGGTGGGCCAGGGCCTGAGTGCAGACCATCACGGTATCCGCCCCCTCCAGGGCTTCGTTGAGGCTGGTTGTCACCCGTTCGAGGTTCGCTTCGCCGCTTATTGCCCCGGTGGCCTTCACCGTTCGATGCCAGCGCAGTTCCTCGAGGTTTTCAAGGAATCCCGGGAATTCAAAGAGATGGACCCGTTTGCCCTGCAGGGTGAGGTCGACGGCCGCTGCTTTGCCGCCGTTGCCGGCCCCGAGAATGGCGATTCGTTCGATCATTGCCAGCCTCCTCCTGGAGTGAAAGGTGAAACGTGAAGGGTGAAGCGTGAACGGTGGAAGCGGGTCAGTGGGAGAGGATCTTGCTCAGGAAGAGCCTGGCCCGGTCCGTCCGGGGGTTGGTGAAGAAATCATTGGGCGGCGCCACTTCAATGATTTCTCCTTCGTCCATGAAGACCACCCGATGGGCCACTTCCCTGGCAAAACCCATCTCATGGGTGACCACAATCATGGTCATCCCTTCTCTGGCCAGAACCCGCATCACATCGAGGACTTCGTTGATCATTTCGGGGTCGAGGGCCGAGGTGGGTTCATCGAAGAGCATGATTTTGGGGCGCATGCACAAGCCCCTGGCGATGGCCACGCGCTGCTGCTGGCCTCCTGAGAGTTGCGCCGGGTAGGCCTTTTCCTTGTCATCGAGACCGACCCGCTTGAGGATCTCGCGGCCCAGGGTTTCCGCCTCCTCCCGCGGCATCTTGCGAACCTTGATGGGCGCGATGGTAATGTTTTCGAGGGCTGTCATGTGCGGGTAAAGGTTGAATTGTTGAAAGACAAAGCCGATCTCGGCGCGCAGGCGAGTCATGTTGGTCTTCCGGTCGTGGACGTTCATGGCGTCCACCACCAGAGCTCCTTCCTGGATGCCTTCGAGACGATTGATACAACGAATCAGGGTGCTCTTGCCCGAGCCGCTGGGACCGCAAACCACCACCACCTCTCCGGCCTCGATGTGGAGATCGACATTCTTCAGGACATGCAGTTTGCCGAACCATTTGTTCACCTTCGAAAATGTAATCATGCGAATTTCCCCTGTGCGGCGGAGCGCTCCCGGCAACGTTTTCTCACAACCTCACGGCCGCCACGCTCAAACGTTTTTCCAACCGGTTCGACAGCCAGATCAGGGGGTAGCAGATGAGAAAATAGAGCAACCCCACCAGGCCGAAAACCATGATGCCTTCAGGTATTCTCTGGACCGTCAGCCAGCCGACCCGCGTGACATCCAGCACTCCGATGACGGACACCACCGACGAATCCTTGATCAGGAGGACATACTGTCCCACCAGGGGCGGCAGAATGACGCGCATGGCCTGCGGCATGACCACATGCCGAAATTGATGATAGGCGGAAAGCCCCGATGACGTCGCCGCTTCCCGCTGCCCGCCTGGCACCGCCAGGATGCCGCCGGCGACAATCTCACAGATGAAGCAGGCGGCCAGATTGCTGAGGGCGATCACCGCTGCGGGAAAGGCTTCGAGGTGGAGCCCCAGTTCGGGGAGGATGAAAAAGGTAATGAAAAGCTGAACCAGAAAAGGGGTGCCGCGAATGAGATCTACCCACAGGCCGATGACGAAGCGGAGCATTCTATGCCTGCTGGCGCGCATGATGCCGAGCATGAAGCCGACGAGCGTGCCGATAAACAGGCTGAGGCCCGAGACGAGTGCGGTCATCCCCAGCCCCTTGAAGAAAAAGGGCAGGGTTTGCACAATTTGCTCGAAATAGAAGCCCCACATACTCCCTCACCCTCCTCAGAATGCTTCGCGAAAGATCAACCGCCTCTGGGACCATTCGGAGAGCGTCTTGAGAAGGTAGTAGATGACAAGATAGAAAAAGGCCGTGGTAATAAATCCCTCTGCCGGCATGAAGCGTTCGGAGTTCAAGATCTGTCCCGCCCGGGTCAGTTCCATGATTGAAATGAGTGACAGCAGGGCCGAGTCTTTGACCAGGACAATGGCCTGTCCCAGCAGCGGCGGAATGGTTGCTCCCAGGGCTTGCGGCAAAATGAGATGGTACAGGCGCTGAAAATAGTTGAAGCCGAAGGCGATGCCGGATTCAACCTGGCCGTGCGGAATGGACTGGATTCCGGCCCGAATGATTTCCGCCATATACGCACCGCTGTTGAGTGTGAGAGCCGTGATGCCCGTAATGGTTTCCGAAATTTGGAAGCCCAGCGAGGGCAGGCCAAAATAAAGAAAATAGATCTGTGCGAGTAACGGGGTCGAACGAACGCTCTCGATGTAAATCCCGGCCGCCCGCGAGATGAGCCGCGACGGGCTCAGGCGCATGGTGCAGGCGATGATCCCCACCCCCATGGCGCCGGCCAGCGACACCCCCGAAAGCCACACGGTGGCCCAGAAGCACTGCAGGTAGAGCGGCAGGTATTCCAAGATGATCCTGAAATTGAAAGTCTCGAGCATGCAGTCTTCCGAACTTCATCCACGAAGGCACACGAAGACCCGCGAAGCAATCATTCCCCCCGCTGCGCGTCCTTCGTGCTCTTCGTGGTGAAATATGCCGCCATAGGTTGCGTAATGACCGGGAACATGGGAACTTCTTACCCGCTAATGGTCCTTCTTCCAGTCCTCGGAATTGACCCAGTAATTCAGGTTCTGATCGAGTCGTCCGTTGAGGGTCTGGTGGAGGAAGAAGAGGTTGATCCAGGCGAGCAGATCCGGCGAGTCATAGCGGACGGCGAAAGACAGGGGTTCTTTGGAAAGCACCTCCGGGAGAATCCGGATGCTGTTGGGTGGAAACGTGGCCGCCTGGCCTTTGACGGCAGAGGCATCATTGACCCCGAAATCCGCATGGCCCTTGACAACGGCATCGATCAACAGCGGTCCGCCGCCTTTGTAAGATTTCTGGGTCGCATTGGGAAACGCTTTCTTGGCGTCGGCTTCGCCCTGGGCCCCCAGCAGCACCGCCACGTTGAGTCCCGGCTTCCTGGCGTCCTCAATCGTCTTGATGGGGCTGTCCGCTTTTACGAAAACGACACTGCCGGTGTACATATAGGGATTGCTGAAGGCGATTTTCATGGCGCGCTTGAGGGTCGGCGTCATGTCAGCTGCCAGCATATCGGCCTTCTTGGCGAGCAGAGCCGGGATCAGCCCATCCCAGTCGAAGTCGAGAAACTTGATCTTCACGCCCATTTCTTCGGCCATCAGTTTGCAGAGTTCCACCGAACTGCCGGTACGGTTGCCGTGCTTATCGATGAAACTGAATGGCTGGCCCTGAGTCTGTACGGCGACGATGAGCTCACCCCGCTGGGCAATGTCCTCCAGCGTGCCCGCTGAAACCGACGATGCCAGACCCATTGCCAGGACTACCGTCAAGAGCCATCTCAAACCTTTCCGTGGATTCATACCTCTACCCTCCTGTGCGTTGCGGATGAAAAATGATGCACCATCGACCCTCTTATCCCCCTCGCCCCGGCCGCCCGAGGCTTGCAGGCCCAAAACGCGCAATTGTCAGAAGTCAGGAGTGGAGTGGGGAGCATGCCATGCTTCCCCCTCAAGAAAAAGATGATGCTTCTAATCACGGTCATTGGGAGAAAATGTCAAGCCTAAAATGCGCACCAGACAGGATTCGGGGTAGGGATGAAAGGAAGCGGGGGGGTCGCGGCAAAATTCCAGGCAGGCTAGGCGAACTCCTCGGCCTCCTCACTCGTGTAAAACAGGTGCAGGTCATCCCTGAGGATGCGGGTGGGATCGTTGTGGAGCAGGTGCTGCTCTGCCTGCCGCCGGAAGTCTGCGGCCCGAATTGCCATCGCCTCGAGTTTTTCCACCACCCCCCATGCAACCAGCATCCCTTTGATCTCCTGGAACAGACTCTGACTGCCGAGAAGCAGTAAGCCCTCGTGAAGGATCTTGCAGGCCACCATCCGTTTGAAGGTGTCGAAGTGCAGCTGCTCTTTAACACGCTCCAGCTTCTTCACCACATAGTCGATCTCTTCTCTAACATGCGGCGAAATCAGGGTGCGGTATTTTTCCTGGTAGATGCTCCGGTCGAGTTCCTCAAGAAAATCAGTGGCAACGGTGTCATCGCCCACTACCACCAGATCGAGGTCGGACCCGTTCACCAGTTCCCCCGTGCTGAACTCCGGCCGGGGAACATCATGGGCCATATCGTAGACGATATCACCCGCAATGATGAAACAGATCCGTCCCTCTTCGGGCCAGCGCGGGGCGAGCCGGCGTTGCAGCCCGGTGGTGATGGTATGAGCCAGGGCAAGTTTGGCCTTGCTCACTTCCCTGAAGTGCTGCCGAATGAGCGCCGCTCTCTCCTCGAGCGCCTGTTCGGACCCTGGCAGACCCACCACGGTATAGGTCATGAATTCCCGAAGGATGGAGGGGGAGAGCCTCGCATAGCCGTCCACTCGTGCGTCCAGCCTCAGGTAGCGAGTTCCGATCACGCGTTGGCGCAGCTCTTTCGAAAGGCTGCAGGTCCTCCAAAGCTCAAAGTTGCCGCCGCGGATCTCTTCGAGCAGTTCGGAGCCCGTGAGCGGACCTTTTTGAGCAATGAGTCGGATGATTTCCTGTTCCACTATCCCAGCCGGCCCGATTCGGGATCGCGTACAAAGACCAGACTCTGAACCCTTTCAAAGGGGGCAGTGCGCATATCGATGATTTCGTAGCCTTTTGCCCTGACCTCGGCCGAACGCTGCAAAAGCTCGGTCGCGGCAACCTCATCGAGCACGTACAGCATCGTCCCGCCTTGGGCGGCATACCTCTGGCCATAGCTGATGGGAACGTCAGGAGTGACAGCGCCCAGGACGGCTTCGGTCACCGGGCCGGTCTTGCGGGCGCCGTTGGCCACCAGCAGAACCGTCCCCGCCCGATACACCTGTTCCGCACCCATGGAAATGGCATACCAGGGGCTTTCTTCCCTGCTGACAAAATGCCCGTCGGTCACCGCATTGGCCACCGTATTCTCGTCCAGTTTGACCAGCAGGACCTTGTTGCCTTCGAACGGAATGCCGCTCTCATGAAACGCCACATGCCCCCGCCCGCCCACTCCCACAACTTGCAGATCGATGCCGCCGCAGGCATCGATTTTTTGCCGGTAGGCGTCCAGGATTTCATCCTTGATGAACTTCAGGTAGCCCCGGGCCGTGTCCTTGATGACAATCGCCTTGCCACGATCGGTGCCCTGCAGCTCATAGTCGTTCCGGTTGCGCTCGAGCGCCTCCACGAGTTGGTCCTGGTCGATGAGTGTTCCCCAGGGGACATTGGTTTCCAGGAACTTTTCCCGCAACAGCCCAAAGAACTCGGCGATCATGAAGTAACTGTAGGATTCACAATGCAGGGTCCGCTGCTGGGGATTCTCTCCAGGAAGCCCGACGTATTCGTCCAGATTGAAGGTGCGCACTCGGCGGGCGTCAAGCCGGCCGGCATTGAAGGCCTTGGCAAGATGTTTGTAAACCCCGGTGGGTGAATTGCCGGTAGCCAGGCCGAGCACGTATTCTGCCTTATCAGCGTGCTTCTCTGTGATGTCTGCTTCGATCAAACCAGCGGCGACCTGGCTTATCTGATCCCAGTCCCTGGTGATGTAAATCTTGAAAGCCATCTCCCCTTCCTTTTCCGCAAAGAAGTTTTTCTGCCCGTTCGGTGGCTCATTCCAGCCATCCGGGGGCGAAGCCCTGAGCTTGTCAGCCAATGGCCGCTTTCACAGCTTCGACGATCTGCCGGCAATACCTTGCCGTCACTTCATCGCTCGGACCTTCGACCATCACCCGGCACATGTTCTGGGTCCCCGAATAGCGCACCAGAACCCGCCCCTGATCCCCCAGAGCCGCTTCGACGTCCTTGATCGCGGCCACCACCTGCGGCAGGCTGGAGAGCTCCGGCTTGCTGGCAACATCGACGTTGATCAGCTTCTGCGGGAAGATGTCCATCAACTGCGCGAGCTCGGAAAGCGGCCGGCCCGCTGCCAGCATGGCCGCGATGAGCTGCAAGGCGGTCAGAATGCCGTCACCGGTGGTGTGATGGTCCAGAAAAATAACATGGCCTGATTCTTCCCCACCCAGGATGCCGCCCAGGCGCTGCATGTCCTCGAGCACATACCGGTCGCCGACCTTGGCTGCATGCTGTTTGAAGCCGTACTTCCGGCAGGCGATCGTCAGCCCGAGATTGCTCATGACCGTGCTCACCAGCAGGTCGTTCTTCAACCGGCCCTGCTCCTTGAGCATTTTGGCGCAGATGATGAGGATCTGATCTCCGGTGATCTCACGTCCCTTCTCATCCACCGCAATCAGCCGGTCGCCGTCCCCGTCAAACGCCAACCCAATGGCGGCACCGCGCTCCACAACCCGCTGGCGGAGATCCTGAGTGTGCTGTGAGCCGCACTTGTCGTTGATGTTGATGCCATTGGGGGTATTGTGAATGACGTCAACCTGGGCGCCGAGTTCGATGAAGGCCTCGGGCGCAACCCGGTAGGTTGCGCCATTGGCGGCATCGATGACAAGCTTCATCCCTTCCATGGACAACTGGCGCGAGAAGGTATTCTTGAGAAAAACGATGTAGCGGCCGTGGACGTCGCCGATGCGGTAGGCCTGGCCCATCTGGTGGGCGGGAGGCACCTGTTTTGGCAGGTTGCCATCGAGAACCAGCTTCTCGATCACCGCCTCCTGTTCGTCGGAAAGTTTGTAGCCATTTCCTCCGAAGATCTTGATACCGTTATCCTGATAGGGATTGTGCGAGGCCGAGATGACGATGCCCGCATGGGCGCGCATGCTTTCGGTGATGAAGGCAATTCCTGGAGTCGGGAGCACCCCCACCAGATAGGGGTCGCCGCCCATGGAGGTGATGCCTGCCAGGAGTGCGCTTTCGAGCATATAGCCGGAGATGCGCGTATCCTTGCCGATGATGATCCGTGTGCGATGCCCATCCCGTTTCAGGACGTGAGTTATGGCCTGCCCGACCGAAAAGGCCATCATGGCATCCATCGGATGTTGGTTCGCTACCCCCCTGATCCCGTCGGTCCCAAACAGAGTCCCCATGCTCGTGCCTCCCTTGATCAAGTTCCTGATCGTGTGGTGTGGTCTTCCTAAAAAAGACGGAACGATGGCAGCAGGGCCCCGGCCTTGCTGCACAAAGCATCAATAATGTGTTGAAGCCAGCTGCTGCCAGCCTGTGAAAGCTCTGCCGGCATGCTTTGGATGACCTGAAGATAATCTCCGTCCCCGCCGCGGTGCGCTTCGAAGGCCTTCAGGAACTGCTCGCCGAGCTCACTGCCCGCGTGGTCCGGGCTTGCTTCCTGAAACAACTGACAAACTTCCCCGAGGTTGGCGTGCAGTTCCCCCCGGCGCTGTTCGGCGGCCGGCTGACCGTGAAAGGCTTCGTGGGTGCCCGGCACCTTGTCGGCCATGGCTGTGAGCCGACTGGTGCGTTCCTTACGGGCCAGTGCCAGGTTGTCGAGGACTCCCTGATAGAAGAGCTCGCCGAACTCCATGGCGGCAAAAAACTGACGGCGTACCTGCCTGTACCAGTATTCGAGGGCGACGAGGTTGGCAAGATAAATGATATTGTTCTTGAGAATCCGGCTGAGATTGGGATAGCGGTGAGGAGTGAAGTCGACAACGGCTGCGGAGTGGGTTTTTGGAATGATCAGCTTGCGATCTGCCAGCACGTCGTTCCGCAGGATGGTTCCGGCGGCCGTGACGTTGCCGAAGCCGAGGCGCACCGGGCCCACCATGCCGCCCTGGCCTCCCAGGAAGATTGGCGGCTGATTCAGCATGACCCCTCGGGGGACATCCCCCAGGAGCGAGGGAGTCGTTTTGTTGCCGTCGGGGGTGAAATTGAAATGGATATAAGAGCTCCCCACTTCACTGTGATCTTTCCGGCTTTTGCCTCCCGCCATGAGGCAGTCACAGAAATTGATGAGGCTCCCGAGGGTCACAAAAGGGAAGAGAATGGTCTGCTTCAAGCCGACGCAATGAGCCCCGTTCGCCTCCTCCTCGAGAAGGCAGGCCTCGCGGACGTGGGCGCCCAGCCCCAAATTGGCCCTGGCAAGGAAGACCGACCCTTTGCAGTATCCCCCTTTGAGCTCAACCATGGGGCCGACCTGGCAGTTGTCGATGGTGACCGGACCTTCGGCTCCAATCTTCGCCCCCTGAGCAATCACGGTTGCCTTCCCGTAGATGCGACATCCCGGATAGATCTTGACCCCGTTACCGGAGATATGGTCGAGGTCAACCTCATCGCCAAGGTCAAGGGTCAGCGGGTTCGGGATATCGACTCCCTTGGCCACGAGTTGGGCAATTTTTTGATAGCTCCTGGGTCTGAGTTCCATTGCCTCCTCCATTTTGCGCCTGCCTCCCCCCCGGCAGCTGCCGCCCGGCCGGAGACTCCACGGCGGAGCAACCGCATTCCTGTCAGGAAGGTGGGGGGAAGGTCCACCATCGCCGCCGCCGACCCTTTCTCGGGTCTATTGTGCCGGTTCTTATCGGGAACAATGGCGTGCTCTTGTCTATCACGATGACGGTTCTGATTTCAATCGGCAGCCGGATGAGTGCTGCCGTGCAGCAGCCTTGCCAGGCCCGCCCGGGCAAAGCGGGCGGTTGCCGGCGCCCCCCCGCCGCCATCTAAAGAAAACGGCCTGTTAGAAATACTTATTGAATCGCGAGCTTCTATTAGGTGAGCTTATGGTGCTTGTCAAGCACTTTCATTGATGCTCTGTGAGGGGCGGATCGTATGCCTTCCGTGAGAAGCATTCAAAGCGGATCGGGGATCAGTAATCAACCCGGTAGTTGACGCCGATCCCGGTGCTCCTGTCGGTCCGTATCTCACTTTCGAGAGAAAGGCGCGGGGTCAGTTCAATCTCGATGGAAGCCCGGTCCGGATCTCCGCCGAGGCCTTTCTGGAGATCCACGTAGACCCCCTCCGTGAGGTATTTCCCGATCCCCACCGACCCCTGACCGACGCCGTTTTCGGGACTCTCGAAGCGGAGATCATCCACGCCGAGCAATTCCCGGGTGCGGGAAATGAAATCCAGTTCCCGCCCACCTCCCACTGTCAGCGATTTGGCCACCATGGCCAGCCGTAAAGCCTGCAGCGGGGTGATTTCGGTAGCCCCGCGGCCGAACAGCAACCGAGCCAGGACTTCATCCTGCGGCAGCGGGGGCTCCGATTGCAGGGTCAGCTTCGGGTTCCGGGAGGTGCCCGAAAGAATGAGCAGGGCTGTGATTTCCCTGGTTTTGCATTCCGCGGTAAGATCCAGGAACGGTTCCGGCGGAGTGGTTCCAAAGAAGCGGATGGCACCCGAGACAATGTCAAAGCGCTTGTTCAGGAAGTCCACCCGACCTCGTACGGGTGAGATATACCCCGACACCTGCGGCTGGCTGCCGGTGCCACCAAGGTGCAGTTTTCCCTGCCATTCGGAATCAAGGCCCCACCCGCGAACAAAGATTCGTGACGGCAGATTGCTCTGAATGTCTAGAACGATGGGCAGGGCCGATGCCCCGGGCGCTTCGGCCTCGGGGAGGCCGAAGCCCTCGGGCCGATTGATTTCAGTTACCTCTACGCTGGTCATTTCGGGCGGCAGCCGCTCGGGGAGAGTGATTTCAACCGGTCCCACCTCGAGGTTGCCCGAGGCTTTGAGGGCGTTGGCGGCGCCCCTGAGGGTGAGATCCCCGGCGACGGTGCCGGTCGCCTCACGACGCCGGACCAGGGTCGCCTGGGACAGGGTCAGCCGGATTTCGAGCGGGAAGTAGGCCGCGGGGTCGAGCTGTACCATCCCTCCGGCGCGGATCGTCCCGCTCCCGCCGTCGCTTGCCTGAAACCGGGTAATCTCCAGCCGTTCGCCGGTGGCCTCCGCCTCCAGGGTCATCTCCTTCAACACCGTCCCCGTCAGGTAATTTTCATACAAGCCGTCCTGCAAAGCAACCCTCCCTCGTATCTCAGGCGTTTCCAGGGTCCCGCCCAGATTGAGATCGACCGAAAGTTTTCCCGCCAGATTTTGAGCGTCCAGGGGTACGATGCGGAAGAGCCTGGCCAGGTCGGCGGCAACCTTCAGTTCGCCCTGGCACGGCCTGCGGGTGGCCGGTGCCAGCGAAAATGGGGTGAGCGCGTAGTTGACCGGGACCTGCACGGCCGCGCGGGCGGGTTCCTCGGTGAGTCCCTCCATGGCGGCATTCAGATCGAGGCGACCTCCCGAAACCACCGTCCGGGCGGTCATGATGAGCGGAGGAAGGTCCGCTGTCGCCCCGGCGAAACGCATCCCCTCGAGCTGCACCCTGGCTTCCCCCTGCAGGCGATCCGGGAGGCCGTTCACCCTGATCTCGCCCGCCGCCGTTCCCATCATGGGAGGCCCCCCCACCAGGGTTGCTGCCTCCAACGGAAGCGCGCGGAACGACGCATTCAGCTGGGTATTCCGCGGGTCGAGCCGCCCCGAGGCGGCCAGGTTGCCTTTCCCAAGGGTCATTGCCAGTTGCTCGAGCGAAAAGCCGGTGCCGGTCCGTTCCAGGGCGAGCGGCTGCGTGAGGGCAAAGGGGTATGGTCCGGCTTTGCCCTTGAAGGTTTCTAGGCGAAGCCGCTGGGTGCTATCCGAAAGCAGACCGCGGCCGCGCCATTGAATTTCAAACGGGCTTGGGGCTCTGCCTTTCGCATCGCCCTGGAACTGCAGTTCCCGCTGATCGCCCATTGCCTTGAGAGTCAGGGAAGAAACCGCCAGGCCCGCGCTCTGGAAGCCGGTCAGGGAAGCGTCGAGAGTCCCCCTCGGGAGCTTGAACACATTCTGCAGATCAGCCGCAAGAGAAGCGCTGGTAAGCGTCCTTTCGGGCATGCTCAGGTTCTTGCCACTCACGCGGAGACGGACGTTTTGCGCTCCCCTGTCGGTGGCAAATACCGCCGCCGCGGTACCACTGCCGGTCATGCTTGTTTGTAGAAAGTTTCCCAGCAGGGCAAGGTCTCGGAGCTTGCCGTCCAGTTGCCCCTCGGTCAAATAGCTGTCACGATTGATCCGCAGGTGACCGCTCAGTTCGCTCCCCGGTGCCGCAAACGACAGGGCCGAAACTGCCAGTTCCCGCTCACTCAGGGCGTAACCGCAGGTGAGCTTGAGCAGCCCGTAGGGGTTGTGGAGCACCAGAGCAAGTTCGCCTTGGGGAGTTCCCGGCAACTCCCGGCCCGTCACATCCAGTACCACTCGCTTGAGCGGCAGGTCATCCAGAACGAGCTCCTGGCTGGACGCGGAGAAGGTCGCCGAAAAGGCCTCGAACTCCCCTTCGAACCCGCCCGTGATGCGACTGCTGCCGGCAAGGGTCATGCCCGCCAGGGCGGTCAGGGGTGCGAGGTCGGGAATCGACAGGACCAGGTTCCCTCGCAGGTTGCGGTGCGCCAGGTCAAGAGATCCGGTGCCGGTCAACTCGAAGACCGGGCTTGTGACCGTCAGGGTCGGCACCGTGAGCTGCGAGCCCTCGTGAAGGGTGACGGTCGTTCCCAGTTTCACCTCGGCGCCAAGGAGGGGAGTGATGGCCGCCGGCAAATCCGCGGACGGGACCAGGTTGCCGGTGATTTCAGCACTGAGATTGAGGCGCTGCAGGTCACCGGCAAGCTGGGCCTGCACCCGGACGGTCCCGGGGGGTTGCTTTGCAGTCGAGGGGGCTGCGTCCCCGCCGGTGAACGGCGTAAGATTGTCCGCACTCACCTCTAGATTTGCCCTGAGGGCGTTGGTGGGCAGGTCGAGATCACCTTCGAGGAGAAGCCGACCGGCTTTGCCCTCGAAGGAGGCTTTCCTGACAATAAGTTTCCGGTCGGGCTGAAGGGCCAGCTCAAGCCGGAACCGGACGGCGCTGCCGATCAGCGGTTGCCATTGGGCCGGAATGAGGTTCTCGTTGGCCGAACCTTCACCCTCAAGCACCAGGGTGATCGGGTCTGCGACCGAAAGGCGAAGGGCCGAAGCAAGCGCGCCGAAGGCTGCGGTGCGGCCTGAAACCTTTCCCGTCCATGCCGCAAGGGGGCCCTTCCCGGCCACTGACCAGCTCAGTACCCCGGCCTGTTCCAGGCCAGCCACCCAGGCCAGCCACCCGTCCGCTTCCTCGTGGAAGGTCGCGTGTACGCCCAGCTCTTTTGGCTGGCCATCAAGGCTTACCTGCAGTTCGAGACGGGTTGGCGGCCCTTCGTCCGTGCGAATTGCGGTGAGAGCGGCGGTTAGTCCCTCATCGCCCGGAGAGGGGCTGAGCTTCCCGGTCATCTGAAAGACCGCCCCGTGCCCGGCCACCTCCCGGTCGAGAATCAGCTCCCCGATGCTGAACCGGTCGATTGTAACGGGTGGAAGCGATTCAGGCAGAGCAAACGGGTCAACTGCTGCCGGTTCCTGTTCCGCTGCCGTCTCAGCAGCCGGCAGCCGGTGGAGGCGGACCGTCGCCGCCCCAAGCAGGGCAACGGCGATCCTGCCGCGCAAGAGTGCCTGGGGCGACCATTGCAGGACCACGTCTCGGGCTTCCAGCCACATCCCCCGCTTGTCGCTGATGCTGACTTCCGCCACCCGAAAATCGAAGGGAAGCTGGCCACTAAGCTTCCCAAGCCGTATTTCCCAGTCGGGGTCGGTGCTCAGAAGCGCCGATAAGCGCACGCTGATCTCGTTCTTGACGGCTTCCGTTTGCACCAGGAGGAACAGGGCGCCGACCACCAGTATCAGGGCGGCCGCGGCTATGCCAATCCATTTGAATAATCGCATTGGTTATTCTTCAATCCTCAACTCACTTGAGCATAATCTTCTTCATCTTAGCAGACCCTGCCATGCGTGGCCACTCAGTCGGTGTCCGAGTGCCGACCATTAGCCGAGAGCAATTGGTATCGCCCATTCTACTCCATTCCCCAGGAACGCGAATCGTCAGCTTGGCGGCGAGCTCCCAAGCGGCTTTTTGACAGTGTCAGGTTGATGTGTTATTGGTGTTTCAGTACCGGACAGTGTTTGCGGACGGTAACAACAAGACAGGACATTCCCCGCTCATAGTTGCTGCCGATTATGATCAAGTAGAGCTGTACCCCGCCTTGCGACAGATCCTGGCGTGAAGCCGAAGCCCTCTTCCTCGTTGCGATTACCCTATGGAAAACCGCTGTTTGTCCCTTAACTCCCACACTTGACGGCTGAAGGATATGACCATCGTCAAGTTCATGCTCTCGAGTGTGATCTTGGGCATGGTGGGGATTTATCTTTTGCACGATCTGGGCCTGGCCAAACTCTCCATCAAGGCCACCATCCTGGGGCCGGTGATTCTCGGTGCTTTCATTTTCGGTCTTGGCTGGGGCCTTCCGGGTTATTGCCCCGGCACCTCCATGGGTGCTCTCGGCGAAGGGCGCTGGGACGCCCTGTGGGGCATCCTCGGCATGATCGTGGGAGCGGGCTTTTTTTGCGGAAGCCTTCCCGGTGCTTGAAAAGACCGTCTACACGTGGGGCAACCTGGGTCGCATCACTCTGCCGCAGGTCCTGGGAGTCAGCCACTGGGTCATCATTCCCCTGTTCATCGTCGGCGCTCTGCTGCTGTTTCGGTGGCTGGAGAAAAAGGGATTGTGACAAGTCTGCATACTGACTACGCCAGCCGGGAGCCAGTCGGTGTCCAAGGGCCGATAATCAGGTCAGAACGCCTGCCCGATGCTGAGGTAGATCTGAAACCAGTCGGTGACATTTGACGGTGGGTTGATGGGGAAACCGACATCCAGGCGCAAAGGGCCGAAGGCGGTGTAATAGCGCAAACCTGCCCCTGCTCCCCACCGGATGGGTTCGCTCAAATCGGGATAGCTGTTCTCGTAGGCATTGCCGCCGTCGACAAAGGCCACCACCCCGATGGTTTCGGTGACCTTGAATCGGAACTCGGCACTCAGTTCCAGGATGGATCGTCCCCCGATGGGTTCGCCGTCCTGCGTGGGACCGACTTTCTGATATGGATAGCCGCGGATGGACCCGCCGCCGCCGGCGTAGAATCGCAGATCGGCGGGGATGTCGGCGGCCGACTGACCGGAAATGGTTCCCATGCCCGCCCGTACGGCTAAAAGGACGTAAGGTTTCTCCACTAATTCGTAGTAATGGCTGGTGTTGAAAGAAGCCTTGAAGAAACCGAGGTCGGTCTTGACGACGTCGTAATAGGGAGCGACCCGGACGGCGAATTTGCTGCCGCGGGTCGGGTCCAGCAGGCTGTCGGTGGAATTCCACTCCAGACGGGCCGGAAGGTAGAGCAGGCTGTACTCATCCGCTTGATCGAGCTGTGTGACGCGTGCCTGCCTGAATCCCAGGCCGGCCCCGAACAGCATCTCCTCGGTGAGTTGCCGGTCAACCATGACGGCACTGTCGAGGTTGTTGCTGGTGTAGACCTCGGTGTCGTCCCGGGCCATGCGGAAAGTGGCATCAAGCGTTTGTCGGTCCGAGAAGAAATAGGGTTTGTTGAAACGACCCTGGAGCGCCAGCGCGATCTGGGAAGCCTCTACCCCCAGCGTCAACCGTTCCCCGTGCCGAAAGAGGTTGCGATGCTCCCAGGAAAACCTGCCGCCGATGCCCTCATCGGTGCTGTAGCGCAAGCCGGCCTTGACGGTCCGCTGCTTCCGTTCGGTGAGTTCGACGGCAATGGGCAGCAGGCCGTCTTCGTCCAATTGTTCCCCATGGGTCACCCGGACGATGGCAAAAAGCCCGGTTTCGATCAGTTTCTGCTGAAACCGGGACAGCAGGTCGCCGTCAAACGCCTGCCGCTTCTGCCAGGGGAGCATCCTCAGGACATGGTCCCCGGCCACCGACTCCAGCCCGGTGAGTTCGGTGGCCCCGAAATGAGCGAACGGTCCGGGCTGGACTTCGAAGGTGACGGCAACCTGGCGGGTTGCATGGTCCACCACTACCCGCCGGTCGACCACTCGGGAAAAGGGAAAACCTTCAGCGGCGATTCTGGCGCGCAGCTTTTCTTCTGCCTCGAGAATGGCCCGTGCCCTGGCGGGATCGCCCTCTTTCAGGCCGAGCTGGTCGGCTGCGGGCAATTTGATCTCCTGCTTCGCGGCGTCGGTATCGACCAGGATGATATCCACCGCCGAGAAGACAAAGAGGGGGCCCTGCTCGACCCGGAAGGTCACGAGGAGGGGGCGGGCCGCTTCCTCTAGGTCAACCGCCGCCGTTGCGGCACAATATCCTCGAGCCCGCAGGGCTTTCACGATCAGCGGCAGGTCCTCCTCGGCGCGATACCTCAGCAGATTGACCGTGGGCGGAGGCCGCGCCTGCAGCTCGAAGGTGGTCAGGGCCGATTCCAAATCCATGCGGAACGATCGCTCGTCGATCCCCTGGATCACCGCCTCATAGGGCAGGCCCTCCTGGGCCTCGGCGGGAGCAATGAGGCAGAACAGGCACAGGAGACCGAGAACAGCACAGATGTGCCCGGGCTCAATGGCTTTCGGTGTCATGGGGAAGTTGGGTGTCACCTGGAAGATCGCCTCTGTCTTTCCCGGACAATCGTCCGGACGTTAAGCCACCCGCGTTGCATTGCTCCGTCTGCTCCGACGACCTCCGCCGAGTCTTTCTCGCAAGTCCCGGCAGGGCGGGAGTCCTGGGTTGCGGCAGGCGATCAGGATTGGTACCGCCGTAGTATGCGGGATGAGGGACCGGAGGGGACAAGGAGTGCTGTCCGATACAGGCACTTCCAGCCTCTGTTCATACTGCCCTCAATGGTCGGCATTGTCTAGACTTTTGGGGCTGGCAGGTTCGGACGATGCTTCCGAAGTCTTGCCACCCGACCGGGGTGTTTCGGGGGGCTCTTCCTGGTCCTTTCTCCGCAAATAGATTTTGACCGTTCTGGCAAGGAGCGAAAGGGAGAACCACCCGCAGAAGGCACTCAGCGGGAGGATCAACAAGAGAGGCCAGACCAGGCCGAGCAGCGTGATGCCCAGCAGTAGTCCACCGGCCACCCCGGTGATCCTGGCCTCGGCATGTCCGAGCAGACGGCGTTCCGTCAAGACCGCGCCGACGCTGTAACCGAGGCGAAGGGTGCCCGCACCGGCGCGGCTGAGGCTGCCGTGGGGTCCCGGCCCCTCCCGCATCGCCCGCCGGGGTCTTCCCCGCGCCAGAGAAACCCTGCTGCGCCTGTTCAGAATCACTTCCGTGCTTCGTTCCAGGTCCCTCAGAAACATCTCTTCCATGGATCGGGCAAAGGCCGCATCCTCCACCGCCACATCGAGTTCATAGTTGCCCATCCAGCTTGCGATGTTGAGATTGGTGGAACCTACCCTGGCCCACGTCCCGTCGGCAACGGCGGTCTTGGCGTGCATCATGGGGCCGTTCCATTCGAAGACCCGAACGCCGGCTTCGAGCAGCGGCTCATAGCCGGCCCTGGAAAGCGCCCGGAGAATGGGGAGGTCGGTGGTACCCGGAACCAGCAGCCTCACATCCACTCCGTCGAGGGCCGCTGATCGGAGAGCCTGCACATAGGAACTCACGCCGATGAAATACGCATCGCTCAACCACAGCGACCGTTTGGCGAGGGCGGCCACCAGATTGTCAAGGCGGTAGAGGCCGGCCGTATTGGGCACCCCGGCAATGACCCGCAGAGCGATATCCCCCGCCTTTGCCAGGCCTTCCCGAGAGGGCAGTTCCTCTGGGGGGAGGGGGGGGCCCGCAGCGGCCCAGACCTCCGAGAAGGCGCTTTCAATGTCGGCCACCGCCGGTCCCGATATTGCCACGCCTGTGTCCCTCCAGGGCTCGATCCCCCGCTCGGGATAGCCGCGCCACATTTGACCGATGCACAGTCCCGTGACAAAAGCGGTGGCGCCGTCCACCACGATCACCTTGCGATGATCCCGGGAAAGCCAGCCGAGGGGGCTGTCCCAGCGAGGAGGATTGAAGCACCTGATGTCCACCCCTGCTTCCCGGAGACGCTGCCAGAACCTTCTGGAGGTCTTGAAAAGGCCGCCTATCCAGTCATAAAGCACGCGAACCCGCACACCTGCGCGCGCTTTCGTCATCAGCAGATCCGCAAATTCAAGACCGGCCTCGTCGTCATGGATGATGTACATTTCCAGATGAATGGTATGAGCGGCGGCTTCGAGACAATCCAGCCACGCCGGGTAATTCTCCCGAGCGTCAATCAGGAGGCGGACGTTGTTGCCGCCCAGGAGCGGGGCTCCCGCAGCCCTGGAAAAGACCTGTTCTGCGAGCAGGCGACTCGCTAACCATGTCTGCCGCCGAGGACCCGAGGAGGTGCAGGAAGCCATGAGTCCACCATCCTTTTTCTCTGTTCATGCCTTGAGTCCTGCGAAGAGCCCCGGGAACCCTTCAGGACTCAACCCCCACAACTTCAGTCAGCTTATTGAGAGATCGCGTTTGCGACAAGTAAATAATCTCAATGTAAGCCCATGAGATAAAGCCCATGAGAAAGGGAAACGGGAAACGAGGAAAGGGTCCTTTCAATCCCTTGCATGTCTAACAGTTTCCTGTAATCATGGATCGACGAGGAATGACCATGGCTGACGTCTTGATTATCGAACGGGATGAACCTTTTTCCACCACCCTCGAAGGGATCATCTCCCGCATGGGACACAGGGTGTCCTCAGCCCGGAACCTTGATGAAGGGTTCCGGCAGTTGCAGGCGGATAATTTCGACGTTGTCTTCATCAACGCGCAGATGCCGGAAGGGGAAGGAGTTGAGATCCTCTCGAAGCTTCACGAGGAACCGGCGTCACCCGAAGTAGTCATTCTGGCGGACCGGGGTGATCCCGACGAAGCGGAGCGGGCGATCAAGAATGGCGCCTGGGAATATATCGAAAAAGGCACCGACCTTGCGGCAGTGGTGACTTCCTTCGTCCGGGCCCTCCAATATCGTGCTCGAAAGACGGCCGACAAGCCCTCTGCCGACCTCAAGACCGAGACATTTCAGGATATTGTGGGAAACAGCCGGCGGATGAAATCCTGCCTGGAACTGCTGGCCATGGCCGCAAGAAGCGATGCCAGTGTGCTCATCACGGGAGAAACGGGAACGGGAAAGGAGCTCTTTGCCTGGGCCATTCACAACAACAGCACCAGAGCCGATCGCCCATTTGTGGTGGTGGACTGCGCCTCCCTCCCGGAAACACTCGTCGAAAGCACTCTCCTGGGCTATGAAAAGGGGGCGTTCACCGGCGCCTTCCGAGACCATGACGGCTTAGTCAAACAAGCCGATGGGGGAACCTTGTTCCTGGATGAGGTGAGTGAACTTCCGCTTTCCGTGCAAAAGTCTTTTCTCCGGGTTCTCCAGGAACGGCGCTTTCGCCATGTGGGAGGTGTAAAGGAGATTGAAAGCGATTTCAGGCTGATAGCCGCATCAAATCGAGACCTTGATGCTATGGTTCAATACCGCCAGTTTCGGAAGGATCTTCTGTTTCGACTGCGCGGCTTTACCATTGAGCTGCCGCCCCTGAGAGAACATCCCGAGGACATAGCGGCATTGAGCGATTATCACATGGCACAGCTGTGCGGCTGCTACGGAATCAAGAAGAAGGGGTACTCGCCCGAGTTCTTCGAAGTCCTTGGCCGGTACAACTGGCCCGGCAATGTCCGGGAACTGGTCAACGCCCTGGAGCGGGCGGTAGCCGCGGCCCGGCATGAGCCGATTCTGTTCCCAAAGCATCTCCCGACCTATATCCGCGTCCAGTTGGCGCGATCCTCAGTTGCTCCCGATCAGGAGTCACAGCAGGCTGCAAAAGGGACTCGCGCGCCGGACCAGTCCTTCCCGCGACTGGCAGATGTACGCGAAACGGCAATTGCTCATGCCGAAAGGCGTTATCTCAAGGAACTCATCGCCCAGTCCAAGGGGGACGTCCAGAAAGCCTGTCGCATTGCCGGCCTCTCCCGTTCGAGGCTGTATGCACTGCTGAAGAAATACCAGATCTCCACCTCCGTCATGCTGTCCCGATAGGCGTTCTCAAGTCATTCCCGGCAAGCAGGACACATTCCTTCAAAAGCGGAAATAGTCCTGCGATGCAGGACAATCTCCGTTTGCCTGGCGTTGACTGAGTGCTCCCGGAAAAGCCACTAACTCATCAACATTGCATTCAGAAAGCACCTTCCGCTACGAATGGCACGATTCCTGTTTGTGAGGGAAGCGGCCCTTCAGCTGATTCGCGAGTTTCCTGTTGGCGCCGGAACGGAGGCAGAGTCAGAGGGTTACTATCAGCCCACGTTGTAAGGAGAGACGTCTCATGCATAGAGTCTTTTGTTTAACCCTGGCAATTGTGCTGGGCATGGCGATAGATGGGTGGTGCGCCTTCGGGAGCATCGGCAAAGACCAGGTCAATGTGCGATCCGGGCCGGGCCTCAAATACCAGGTGCTGTTTCAGGCGCCTATGGGCTACCCGGTGGAGATCGTCAAGAAACAGCAGGACTGGGTGCAGGTCAGAGACTGGGAAGGACACACGGGGTGGGTCAAGAACTCGATGCTCTCCAACATCCGGACCACGGTCGTCCTGCCGGAACGGGCAAACGTTAGAGACAATCCAAGTACCGGCGGCGGCATCGTGCGCCAGGTGGAAAAAGGCGATATTTTCAAGGTTATTGCAGTGAAAAAGAATTGGCTCCGGCTCGGTTATTATTACGATGAAGAACCCGTTGGATGGATCCGGCAGGACCTCGCTTTTGGCAACTAGACCTCAATTGGGTCAAGCTTTGAGAGCCTGTTGCCGTCTCCCGCCGTCATTCCGGCATGTTCATGACCCGAATCCGGATCCATACATACTCACCGGCTTAGTGATCGTCCAGAAATAAGTGTGCCGTTTCGGTAGGGTGGGCTGTGCCCACCGATGGACCAGCATGTGGGCACAGCCCACCTACGATCCTGTCAACCGTGACATTTATTATTGGACAGTCTCTTAGCGGTTGCGCGTCAGGGCTTCGATCCGCTCTTCCAGCGGTGGATGGGTCATGAAGAGCTTGCGCATGCCAACCCCGCGTGACCCGGAAATGCCGAAGGCAGCCATCTGGTCGGGCAATGGCTGCGGATTTGCGACCTTCTGAAGGCGGCGCAGAGCGGCAATCATCTTTTCGCGACTCTCGATGGCGGCGCTCCCCGCGTCAGCCCGAAACTCTCGCTGCCGACTGAACCACATGACGATGACGGTGGCAAGGACTCCAAATATCAGCTGAGCGACCAGGGTCGTCACAATGAAGGCTGGTCCGTGACCGCGCTCGGTCTTAAACACCACCCGGTCGACGACATGCCCCACGACTCGGGACAGGAAGATAACGAAGGTATTGACGACTCCCTGGATCAGCGCCAGGGTCACCATATCGCCGTTGGCAATGTGGCTGATCTCATGCCCCAACACCCCCTCCACTTCCTCGCGAGACATGGCGCGAAGCAGTCCTGTGCTGACCGCCACCAGGGAACTGTCCCGCCGCATTCCGGTAGCAAAGGCGTTGGGCTCGGGCGCCTGGTAGATGGCCACCTCAGGCATGGCGATTCCCGCCCGCCGCGCCTGGCGCTCGACCGTGGCGACCAGCCACGCTTCGTGGGAACTTTGGGGCGTAACAATGACCCGTGCCCCGGTGAGGCGCTTGGCGGTCCACTTGGACATGGCCAGCGAGACCAGGGCGCCCCCGAACCCGAACACCGCCGCGAAGGCAAGCAGGCCGGTCAAGTCGAGACCGATGCCCTGTTCATCGAGAATCCGGTCGACGCCGAGCAATCGGAGGACGACGCTCAACACCAGGATGACGGCAAGGTTGGTGACGATAAAGATCAGGATACGTTTCATGGGAGAATCCTCCTTGACAGCCACCGCAGGCGATGGCACATCCGAGGGCAGCCGGGAGGCAGAGCCCACCCTGCGCTCCAGTTAACAGTATTGTCCGGTTTTGAACGGTTCCCGAGCGGCCCGGCGCACTGTACTTCCGCCGCCGCCATAATGCGCGACACTCGGTCCACAGACGCTCGAATTCTACACCAGGTGTGCGTTCAAGCCAAGACTTGCCATCATGCACCGGAATGCCGCTCCGAGGAGTCTGTTTCGAAAAGCTGCGGGTTGCGAGTTGCGAGTGCCGAGTGTGATTCGAGACTTTTCATGTGTCTTCGGGTGTCCCGAAGGCAGACAACCTGGTTGTGTCGGACAGTAGCTGCCGGGTACTTGCCGGGGTCGGACCACGGCCACAAGTTAGAGTTGATGAACAAGCTTTGAAAATAGAGCCGAGTTTGAGTTTTGGACGTCATTCTTGGTATGAAAAATGGGCAACTGAGGTATAAAGGGCTTATGGCCCGGGCTACCGTCACTATTTGCCAGGGTTGCCCCTGGCCATATCCCTTACGGCTGTCATGGGAGGGGATTGTCGTGGGCAGTGGGGCAGGGTCCGGGCAGGTGCAGCCGTGCAGGGTTAAGATACGGCATCATGTTTGAACCTGATTGAGCGGGTGGCTTGACCCCGTTCGAATTGCTGGTAGTGGTGATGTTATCTGGTTGCCCGCGCCCTAATGTTCGCAGGCTTTACGCTGCGTCCGGGGGCCGCGATTACCTGAAAGACTGACAACACACAAAGAAAGGAGCATGACCATGCCGGAATTTGGAGCACCTTTTTCAGGGCTGACAAATGACAGAAAGCTGACGAAGGCGGAACTTGTACGAGCCATTCGCTTCATGATCGCTGCCGAATATGAAGCGATCCAGTTGTACATGCAGCTTGCAGAGTCAACGGACCACCAGCTCGCCATTGAAGTTCTTAAAGATATCGCCGATGAAGAACGGGTTCACGCGGGAGAGTTTCTCCGGCTTCTCTACGAATTGGAGCCCGAGGAAGCCAAATTCTATGCCGAGGGTGCCGAGGAAGTCGAAGAAGAGATCAAAAAGATGAAGTAGGAAATTCCCTGCAAACCCGTTCATCCAACAAGGATTGGGACGACTGGTGGGCCTCTCCGAGGCGCCTCGATCCTTGTTCATCAAGCGTAGGCAGTGGCCTGATCCGGACCCGTCAGCGGCGCCCGGGGAAGGTCCTTGACCGGTGACCAAAGTTCGGCTATCGATGGAGCGGGTCGCGCTGGCGGCACGGGGGCCTGCGGTGTGAAAGCCAACGGCCGTCGTGCCTCTTTTTTCTCAAACCATAAACCTGCTGTCCCGATCCTGATGCGGCGCCTCTTGTCGATCATGCTGGTTCTTTTCCAGACCGTCTCCGCGGGAGGTCCTCTGCGGGCCGACAGTTCCGCCGGCAACGGTTTGCAGGAAGCGCGGGGGGCTGCGAGTCAGGATGCCGGTGAAAAACGCCGTGAGGTTGCCATGACCGACAATGCCACAACTGATTATTCGCTTCTGGACCGGCCGGAAGTGATCATGAACCTGTTTCACCCCAGACCGGAATGGGGTGAGCTGCAGGGCCGCACGGCCGCCGTCGAACGGCTGATTCCCGTTGCCGAAGGGGTGGTCATCGGTGGCCGGTTTCATATGGTTGCCAACACCGCGGCCAACATCCTGTTCTTCCATGGCAACGGTGAGATTGCCGCCGATTACGATGACTTGGGGCCGGTCTACAACCGAATGGAGATCAATTTCCTGGCAGTCGACTACCGCGGCTATGGGCGCTCGACGGGCAGGCCCACGGTCACCGGCATGATGCAGGACTGCCATGCGATCTACCGGGATGTCCGCCGGTGGCTCAAGGACAACGGCTATACGGGCCCCTTCGTCGTCATGGGCAGGTCCCTGGGCAGTGCCTCGGTCGTGGAGCTGGCGGCGGGCTATCCGAGCGAAATTGACGGGCTCATCGTGGAAAGCGGGTTCGCCTATGCGGAGCCGCTCCTCCGGCTCCTGGGGGTCGATGTCCGCAGCCTTGGCTTTCGGGAAGAGGCGGGCTTTCGCAATGTGGACAAGGTTCGCGCCTATGCCCGGCCCACCCTGATCATTCACGCCGAATACGATCACATCATTCCCTTCTCGGACGGGCAGGCCATGTATGACGCCTCGCCTGCGCCTCAGAAGAAGCTCGTTAAGATCCCGGGCGCCAACCATAATGACATTTTCGCTCGCGGCTTCCATCAGTACATGACGGCCATCCAGGATTTTGTCGGAATCTTGAGCGATTCCGATGGATACTGAGGGAACGGGGGACCTCATGACAATCAAAATGCCCATCAAATTCTTCGGCAAGTACCAGGTCAAGGTCCGCTCCGGCGGGACCGAGAACCTCGACCGCTGTCAGAAGCTGACCATCATCCCGTTGAGCTCCGAGGAAAAGGAGGGCTCCTCCCAGGAATCGGGTGAGGCGGGGAGCTATCAGGTCATTTTTCATGACGCCGGCTGCCGTCGCATCATTACCGGCAAACTGAAGGAGAACCTGGAGGAAAGAGTCGTTTTCCAGGTGGACGATAAGGAATACGAATTCTCACCCCTGTGAAATCTCGCGCTTCTCCTCCAGTGGGCAAAAGCGGAAGCGTTTGCAGGTTGCGCCCGTCGCTGAATCTTCATTCAGAGTCTCAGCGAATGGGGTTGGCTTCTATGCGACCACTTGCTTCTGGCCGGGCACAATCCATGAACCCGCATCATGAAATCGGAGATGCAACCGGTAATTAGGGAAGCTTAAGAGGCAGGAGGAATGGCAACATGTCACAGCCAGCCGCGAAGAGGGCAGTCTACGAAGATCTGTACAGGATTCCGGAGGACTCGATCGGTGAGATCATTGACGGTGAGCTCATAGTGACTCCGCGCCCGTCCCGGAGGCATGTCATCGCTGCCTCATACCTGGGTAGTGAGGTAATACCTCCATACTGTCGTGGTCGTGGCGGTGGTCCCGGGGGATGGATCATTCTCATCGAGCCCGAAATCGGACTCGGGGAAAGCATCCTCGTGCCAGACCTGGCTGGGTGGAAGAGGGAACGTTTTCCCGACGCCGAAGTAACAAATTGGATCTCGGCGGTTCCAGACTGGGTCTGCGAGGTGATTTCGCCCAATACCGCCCGCAATGATAGAATTAAAAAAATGCGCGTCTATGCCAGGCACGAAGTGCCTTACGCCTGGCTGCTTGATCCGTTCCTCTTAACCCTCGAAATCTTCCGGCTCGAGTCCGGCCGCTGGCTTCTGCTCGACTCGTTCAGCGAAGACGATAAGGTGCGCGCAGAACCATTCCAGGAGGTCGAGATTGACCTTGGTGGCCTCTGGCTGCCGGAAGGAGCGGAACAAACCGGGCAAAGCGCAGGAGAAACCTACGAATCAAACTGATCGGCCACCTCTTTGGATGGGAAGGTAACCCTCAGTGCCGTGGTTCTCGGCAGGTTCGTTGGAGGTCACGGCGCACCCGCCTGCTTTCCGCGCAGCAGGGATTCGGGATGACGATCGAGGTAGTCCGCAAGCACGCGGAGCGATCGGGCCGCCCTGGTGAGCTCCTGCAGGGCATCACGAAACTCCTGCTGGACCGGGGCATTCTGCCCGAGGTAGGCTTTGTCGGCCGAACTGAGGGCGCGCTCCGCCGCCTCCAGGGTACGGCGCGCTTCGGCCAGGGCGTTTTTGGCTTCGGGGGCCACCTCGGTGGTGACTCGCCGGGCCAGGCCGCCGACATCTTTGAGCGACTGGTCGAGAGTGGCAAGGGTTTTACGGAGATCGCCGGCAATGGCTTCGAGCGGCAATTGATCAAGTTTTCGCACAATGCGCATGAGGCTCTGCTCGATCTCCTGAAGTTCGCCGGGGACCGTAGGCAGGACAACCGGCTGCTGCGACCAGTCGACCTTCACTTGAGGCGCGTCGGGGAAGATGTCGAAGGCAATGTAGAGTGCACCCGTGATCAGGTTTCCCGTGCGCAATTGGCCTCGGAAACCGAGTTCGACGAACTTGTCGACGATCTGTTGCGAATCGGGGCGCACTGTTGGCGAGTTCCCCTGCGTCAGCTTTTCAAAAAGCATGTCCGGGTAGATCCTGATGGTGATGGGGACAGCGATGTCATACGTTTGGGGATGGAGATTCAGACCGATGGATACCACCTCCCCGAAATGGATTCCCGAGAACTCGACGGGTGCACCCACAACGAGCCCGCGAACCGACTGTTTGAAGATGAGCACGAAAGTGCGCGGCGCGCCTTCCGGCGGTTTCATGGCCTGGCCCCGGTTTTCGAAGAGGGTGAAGGCGGTATTGGGTTCCGCGGGCGGCAAGGGTGGTCCGATTTCCGGGGTCTCGAAAGCGATCCCGCCAATCAGGACCGATACCAGCGACTCGGTGTGAATGTTGATCCCGTTTGCTGCAAGTGAGACGTCTATCCCGCTCACCTGCCAGAACCGGGTCGCGGGGGAGACATACTGGTCGTAGGGAGCATGAATGAAGATGTTGGCGGTGATGGTCCGACCGTCCTGATCGAGCTGATAGGCGACGACCTGACCCACCTGGATGCGGCGAAAGAAGAGCGGGGTGCCGTAGTCGAGGGAGCTGAGGTTGTCGGCCCTGAGGATGAAAAACCGCCCCGGAACGTCTCCCGTGACCACGGGTGGCGCTGCCAGAGCCCGGAAGGCGTGCTGTTTTTCCTTTGACTGGCCGACCTCCATGCCGATGTAGGAGCCGGACAGGAGCGTACCCAGGCCGGAGACGGTGCCCCCGGAAATGCGTGGCCGGACGATCCAGAACTGGGTGTCTTCCACCAGCATGTCGCGGCTCTCCGCCGCCATCGCGGCGGTGGCGATCACTCGTTTACGGTCTGGAGAGAGAGTGATGGCGGTCACGGTGCCGACGTCGACCCCGTTGTATCGGACCTTGGTCTTGCCTTCCTCGAGACCCTCAGCGTTGTGAAAGCTGATGGTGATGGTCGGACCTTCGCTCAGCATCTTCTGCACCGCGACCCAGCCGCCAAGGACGGCGGCAACCAGGGGGATGATCCAAACGACGGAAAGACGCCGCTGCTTCCGGGGCATACAGGTCGCCTCGGGCAGGCCGGAAAGATCGGTTGGTTCAGGAACTGGTTCGGACATGCTTCACCTCCTGTTGGTCCCAGATCAAGCGCGGGTCGAAAGTCTCAGCGGCGATCATGGTGAGAACGACCACCGCGGAAAAAAACACTACTCCTGATCCCGGCGCCACTGACATGAGGGGCTGGAGCTGAACCAGGGCAACGACAAAGGTGGCAACGAACACATCGACCATCGACCAGCGGCCGATGAAGGCGACCAGGCGGTAGAGGCGCGTGCGTTCGCGGTTGCTTTTCAGGGAACCCCGCTGCACGGTAACCAGCAGGTAGCTGAGGGCGATGAGCTTGGCCAGCGGAATCGTGACGCTCGCGATGAAAACAATCACCGCCAGCGGCCACGAGGAGGGCGACCAAAGGAGTACGACCCCTTCCATGATGGTGTCCGAAGACTTGCTGAAGGGGGTGGTCGTTACCATTACCGGCAGGAGGTTGGCGGGGATGTAGCAGATGGCGGCTGCGATCACGAGCGCCCAGGTGCGCTGGATACTGTTCGGCCGGCGGAAGTGAAGTCTGGCTCGGCAGCGCGGGCACCACTGGTCGTGTCCTCCGGGAGCGGCCCGCGACAACAGGCCGCAACCCTCGCAATGCAGCAGGCCGTACCGGGCCGCGGCCGGCCAGCGATCCCTCACGGTGGGTCTCCTCCCGGCCGGCTGCCGCCCGGTTTCCGCCCTGCGGCCCACTCCACCCGCTGCCAGACCTCATGCGGATCGAAGCTGGTCGACATGGCTGCCAGCAGCACGATGAGCACCGCCACCGCCCACATGGCGATGCCCGTAATGACGGTGGCCAGTTCGGCGATCTTGATCAATGAAACGAGAATGCCGAGCAGCATCACCTCCAGCATGCGCCACGGGCGGATGAGCTGGGAATAGCGCAGCAGGCTTCCAATCCACCACGGGGCGGGCGGCCGTCTCACGGCCAGGAGAATGATCAGCATCAATGCAATATCGAGTGCCGGAGCGATCACGGCGGAAACCAGCATGATGCCGGCAACCAGCCCCTGACCCTCTTCCCACATGACCTGGACGCCGCCAAGCACGGTGGTGCTCGCCTCCCGTCCGGCGGCGGCGAGCCCGAGCAGGGGGACGGTATTTGCCACCAGAAAGGCGACGGCGGCGGCAAGCGTCAGGGCCAGGGTGCGGTTGAGCGAGTCCGGCTTCCGCGCCGCTACCACATTACCGCAGCGCGGACAGCGGGCGGAAGTCCCCGGAGTGAGCTTCGGCAGCCGCTGGAGCAGGTCGCAGTCGGGGCAGGCGATGAGGGTCGTCTCAGCCATGGCTATCCCTTCGTCCGTCCCTCGAAACGGGTGCGGCACACCCCGCCGACTCTCGTTTCACAGAGGGGCGCAGCACTTCTGACCGCCAATCCTGTACCCGGTTGCCCGGTGAGGACCGTTACCAGTTGAAGACCTCATCCAGATCTTCGTCCTTGACCTCGAAAGTCACGTTGTGGGGCGCGAGCGGCTCCTTTTTGAAGAATTCCGGCAGGCGGTCGTGTTGAGCCGTGAAGCCGGCACGGGTATTGAAATCGCGTTCGATCGTCAGGACCTTTTTGCCGAGCGCCGCCACGTCATCACCGGTGAGCTTGAGCCCATAGAAGGAGTTAAGTAGATCGAGCAGGGCCTGAAAGGTTTCCGGCTGATCGAGCAGGGCGAAGGCAATGAAGAGACACATGCCCGTGGCATCGATCGCCGCCGTGGCGATCTGCAGATCGCGCGAGAGCTGGATCTGGCCTTCGGGTTTTACCGGATCGACGAAGCCGCCCACCTTGAGGATGTTGGCGGTCACGGCGTAGCCGGCCGTATGATCGGCCCCCATGGGGCTGGTGGCGTAGGTCACGCCGATCCCCTGTACCGCGCGCGGGTCATATGCCGGCAGCGCCTGCCCCTTCACCACCGGTACCCGTTCCACCCCGAAAACCTTGCCGGCAACCGCCGCTCCGGCTCCGAGTATGCGGCCCAGCGGCGTTGCCTGGCCCACCTCGTTAACCAGGTTGATGGCACCTTCTGCGTCGCCGAACTTGATCACCCCGGCTTCCATGGCCACCCCGATCGTTACTCCCATCTCGATGCTGTCCAGACCGTAGTTGTCATCCAGGAAGTCGAGGGTGGCAATGGCATCCAGGTCGGAAATGCCGCAATGCCCGCCATGGGCCCAGACGGTCTCGTATTCGGGTTGCTTGGTGACGTACCTGCCATCCTTGTCGTAATACGTCCCGGAGCAGCGGATGACACAACCGTGATGACAGCCGTGGGTTGCCGAGCCGGCACCGCCACGCTGGTTTTCGGTTTCCGCCTGGGTTTCCCCGCTGATCTTGTGGGCGTCCTCGAATCGGCCCTCTTTGAAATTGCGCGTGGGATAGCCGCCCGCTTCGCAGAGGATGTTGGTCAAAATGTTGGTACCGTAGGTCGGGAGTCCCTGGCCGGTAACAGGGTGGTTCCGGAGACCTTCGACGAATTTGCGGTTCGCCTCCTTGAACCTCTCGGGGTCTTTGGGTGAGCGCATACTGCAGCCGCGATCGTCGAGGACAATGGCCTTGACCCGTTTGGCCCCCATGACCGCTCCCACCCCGCCGCGCCCGGCATGGCGGGTGGGTCGCTGTTCCATATCAGTTACGGCGATGGAGGCCGCGGCCATCTTCATTTCCCCGGCCGGGCCGATCGAGATGCAGGTGATCTTCGCCCCGTATTGATATTTCATGCGTTCGACCAGGTCGTAATTGGGAAGCAGCTTTAAGCTGTTATCCACCGTGATTTTGACACCATCCTTGTTGATATAGAGGCGATACAGTTCTTCCTTGAGGGGTTTCCCTTCGAGAATGAGGGCGGCATATCCCAGTCGTGCCAGCACCTGGGCCGCCTGCCCGCCGGAGTTGGCCTCCTTGATGCCGCCGGTGAGCGGGCTCTTGGCGCCGATGGAGAGCCGTCCCGACATCGAAGCCGCGGTGCCGCTCAACATTCCCGGCGCAATCACCAGTTTGTTGTCGGCCCCAAGCGGGTGGCACAAAGGGGGGACCTCTCTGGCAATGATGGTTGAAGTCAGGGCTCTGCCCCCCAGCCCGGCATAATCCCCCAGAGGCTCTTCGGTCAGCCTGGGACCACCTTCAGCTCCCATGTCGATCCTCAGAATCTTCTCCATGATGGTTCTCCTTGCATGATTGAAAGAAAAAGCGGAAAAGTAATGACAACCGAGTATAAAACATCACTGCAGGAAAACGGTCAACGAAGAATTGAAGAATAGCCGCATGACACACTTGCCGTGCATCCGCGAGAGCGGTCAGGGAACCATCCTGGAGGTCGCCGTCCAGCCCCGGGCCAGCAAGGCGGAACTGGGCGGAATCCATGACGGGGTTTTGAAGATCCGGTTGACGTCACCGCCCGTTGAGGGCGAAGCCAACCGGGAATGTCTGAGGTTCCTGGCAAAGCTACTGCACCTTCCCAAGTCCCGGCTGGAACTGCTCCAGGGGCACAAATCCCGCCGCAAAACCATCCTCGTTCGGGATATGGCGGTCAACCAGCTGGCAAGCCTGCTCGACGGGGCCGGGATCGGATAGGCAGCTCGCCGTTGCGCGGGAGAAACTCTTTGCGTCTCCTGGGACAATCTGCTAGAGACAGGAGAAATATCTTTCCAGGCGATCCTCGACAGAGTGAAGGTCTTGCTTTTCAAGGAGGCAACCATGCGGGAAGCGGTGATTGTCAGCGCCGTCCGGACTCCTCTGGGCAGCTTTAACGGCTCGCTAACCTCGGTTGGGGCGACCCGACAGGGTGCCATCGTTATTGCCGAAGCAGTGCAAAGAGCTGGGATTGCAGCCGAGGAGGTGAATGAAGTGGTGATGGGCCAGGTTCTTCCCTGCGGCTATGGGCAGAACCCGGCCAAACAGGCGGCGGTGCTGGCGGGTCTGCCGCCGGAGGTCGAATGCCTGACCGTCAACAAGGTTTGCGGTTCCGGGTTGAAAGCGGTGATGCTGGCCGCTCAGGCCATTCAGGCGGGAGATGCGGAAGTGGTGGTGGCCGGCGGCATGGAAAGCATGACGCTGGCTCCGTACTATCTCGAAAAGGCCCGGTTTGGCTACCGCATGGGAGATGGCACGCTCCTTGATCATATGGTCCATGACGGGTTGTGGGATGTGGTCAATGATTTCCATATGGGAATCTCCAACGAACTCTGTTCCGAGCGTTACCATGTCACCCGCGCGGACCAGGACCGCTATGCCGCGCAATCCTATCGCCGAACCCTGGCTGCCATGGCTGCCGGAAAGTTCGAGGACGAGATTGTACCGGTGCCGATTCCCGCCCGCAAAGGAGAATCCGTACTCTTCAAGCAGGATGAGTGCCCGCGGGAAACGTCACTGGAAGCCCTGGCCAGGATGAAACCCGCCTTCAAGAAGGATGGGGTAACGACTGCCGGCAACGCTTCGGTGATCAGCGACGGGGCTGCTGCCGTGGTGGTCATGGCCAGGGAAAAGGCGGCCGCGCTGGGCTGCCGCATCCTCGCGACGATCGGGGCTCAGGCCTCGGCCGGGATCGATATGAAATATGTGCTGGTGGCACCCATCCTGGCCATTCCCAAATGTCTGCGCAAGGAAGGTCTCGGGATTGAGGATGTGGACCTGTTTGAGATCAACGAGGCTTTCAGCGGGTCGACCGTAGCCGTGCTGAAGGAACTGCAGCTCGACCCATCAAGGGTCAATGTGAATGGCGGCAGCGTCGCCCTCGGCCACCCCATTGGCGCCAGCGGCTGCCGCCTGCTGGTCACCCTGCTCTACGAGATGATCCGTCAGGACCGGAAGACCGGGCTCACGTCCCTTTGCCTTGGCGGCGGAGAGGCGGTGGCGATGGTGGTCAGGCGGTGAGTGCTGGTCCACTCATGCAACGTCCTTTTCCCCGGGGAAACCCCCCTGATGATTGCTTCGTGTATCTTCGTATGACTTCGTGGATTATAATTCAATGAAAGGCCAGGGAGATATTTTTCGACAATACCTGACAACCGGCAGGAACCGGAATCAAGCTCCAGATTTGCTGGGCACGCAGGAAAGGAGGAGACCATGGAGGTGAAGACCTTCGGTGTGGTAGGGGCGGGACAGATGGGCAACGGCATTGCCCAGGTGGCGGCGATGAGCGGCCTGCAGGTAATCATGAATGATATCAAGGAAGAATTCGTCCAGCGGGGGCTCAAGAACATCACCGGCATACTGAGCAGGAACGTCGAAAAGGGAAAGCTGGATGCCGCCGAGAAGGAGGCGATTCTCGGGCGGATCAAGACTAGTGTGCAGCTCCAGGATATGGCGGCGGCCGACTACGTCGTGGAAGCGGCTACCGAGAATGAAGCCATCAAACTGCAGATCTTTCGCGAGCTGGATGGAATCTGCCCTGCGACCACCGTTCTTGCCAGCAACACCTCATCCATTCCCATCGGCCGAATTGCGGCCCAGACGCAACGACCCGAACAGGTCATCGGCATGCATTTCATGAATCCGGTGCCGGTTATGAAACTGGTGGAAGTGATTCGCGCCCTGCGAACCTCCGACGAAACGTTCAAGCTCACCTGGGAACTTGCCGCCAGGATGGGGAAAACCCCTGCCGAATCCAGCGACTATCCCGGCTTTATTGCCAACCGAATCCTCATGCCCATGATCAATGAAGCGGTCTATGCGCTCTATCACGGGGTGGGAACCCGTGAGGACATCGACACCGTCATGCGCCTCGGCATGAACCACCCGATGGGCCCCCTGGCCCTCGCCGACCTCATCGGTCTGGACACCTGTCTGGCGATCATGGAAGTGCTTTTCCAGGGTTTCTGTGATTCAAAATATCGACCGTGTCCCCTCCTGCGCAAGTACGTCGAGGCAGGCTGGCTGGGCCGCAAGACCGGACGGGGGTTTTACGCCTATTGAGAGCGACTCCGACCAGGCCCGCGAAAGTTTCGGCAGCCGGTTGCTTCAGTGGGGCCGCACGCAGGCTGCGACTCGGCTCTCGGCATGGTTTTTCCTGATGAAACAGGAGGGACTCAATGGACTTTGAACTGACGCAGGAGCAACGAATCATTCGCGACACGGCCGCCAGGTTCGCCCGCTACGAATTGGAACCCATCGCCGCGGAGCTGGACCGGACTAAGGACCGGGATAAGCTCAAGAGTATTCTGAAAAAGCTCGCAGAGCTTGGATTCATGGGCCTCAATGTGGATCCCGAATACGGTGGAACCGGAGCCGGGGCGGTAGCTTTTTCCCTCGTCATGACGGAACTGGGCCGAGGCTGCGCCTCCACGGCGGTAACCACCTCGGTGACCAACATGGTGGCGGAAGTCATCCAGGCGGTTGGCACTGAGTACCAGAAAAATAAGTATATTCCACCTCTTTGCAGTGGCGAGTATGTGGCCGGCAGCTTTGGGCTGACAGAAACCAGCGCCGGCTCGGACCCTGCCGCCATGCGCATGGGCGCCGTTGCCGATGGGAACGACTGGCTTTTGAGCGGCCGCAAGATCTTCATCACGAGCGCCGAATTTGCCAATCTGTTCGTGATCTGGGCGGTGACCGACAAGGCTGCGCGCAAGGGCAGGGGCATCAGCGCTTTTCTGGTGGAGCCCTCGTTTCCCGGCTTCTGGGTGGGGAAGGATGAAAAGAAGCTCGGCCAACTGGCTTCCCCCACCAACGAACTGATCCTAGAAAACTGCCGCGTCCCCAAGGAAAACCTGCTCGGGACCATCAATGACGGCTTTCGCATCGCCGCGGCGGAACTGGCGGGCGGGCGCATCGGCATCGGATCAATGGCTCTCGGGATCGGACTGGCTGCCATGGATTTTGCCACCAATTATGCCCGTGAGCGCATCCAGTTCGAGGTTCCCATCGCCCACCACCAGGCTATTCAGTGGAAAATCGCCGACAACTATACCAGCCTCGAAGCGGCCCGGCTGCTGCTGCTGCGGGCCGCCTTCCTCAAGGATCAGAAGAAGCACTACGCCAAGGAAGCCTCCATGGCCAAGGTCTATGCCACGGAAGCCGCTAACAAGGCCTGTTATGATGCCATGCAGATCCTCGGCGGCTATGGCTATATTCAGGAATTTCCAATTGAACGCCACTATCGCGACGTCCGCGTGACGACCATCTATGAAGGAACCAGTGAGATTCAACGCCTGATCATCGCGCGGGAGCTGCTGCGAAAGGGTTGATCCGAGAAAATGCTGCCTAAGATCGTTTCATGGGTCCGTGCCAGGCTCGGAGGAGAAAGGTCGTGAACGAGCAGGACATTCTGACTGCAGTCAAGGACTTTCTCGGTGTCAGCGGCAGCCCGGTGGTGGGAATCTCACCGGCCTCCCGGCTGCCGTCCGTACCGGTGGATTTCTCCCCTCAGCATATCCTGCATCCCGCAAGAAACGTCATCTGCTATGGTCTGCCGATTCCAAGAGGCATACTGCACGCAGAGAACCACTCGCTCGCTTTGTACTGGCGCTACTGCAATATGGTCTACCGGGCTTTGGACACCTGCGCCAACCGTCTCTGTCTCTTCCTGGAAGAGCAAGGGCTGGTTGCGAGTCCAATCTACGGTTGTTTTCCATGGAAAGTAGTGGGGCGTGAGTTCTGGGGCCTCTTGCCGCTGGTCTACTGGGCAGAGCAGGCGGGCTTGGGCAGGCTCGCCAAGTGTGGCTTGCTCGCTCATCCAAAGCATGGCACAAGGTTGCTGTTGGGAGGACTCATTACCTCACTTGAGTTGGAGGCCACGGGAGAACTTGCGGAGGTTCCCTGTCCGCCTGCCTGCACGGAGTGCGTGGATGCCTGCCCGGTCGAAGCCATAGGCAGCACGGGGAAGGTCAACCATAATGCATGCCTCCGTTATTCTGGAGCTAATCCCCTTCTTGTGCACCTGCTTGAAGACCGGGCAGTCAAAGAGAAATTCTCGTTTGAAACCTGCCTGAATACCGTGGGGGTAGACGATCACGGGAGCTATACTTGCAACCAGTGCCTGAAGGTCTGTCCTCTCAACCATTAGAATGTTCTTTCCGGAAACGAGGGGAAAGCGGCGTCAGGGTCCGGTCCCGCCAGGACTCAGGCCGAGGATTTTCCTGAGTTTGCGCAAGAGTTCTCCCGCATCACCTTTGCCGGGCTGCAACGGCAGGTGAGCAAGGATTCCCAGTCCTTCGCTCGCCCCATGGAACTCCTCTTCGGATAAGGGGCTGACCACGGCGGTATTGACCATGGCATTCACCGTGAGCAGTTCCTGCACCAGAGGCAAGGGCTCCGTGTCAGGAAGCCCAATGTCAATGACCGCCAGCTGAGGGGAGGCCGTGCGTACCGCACGTAGCGCTTCGGCGCCGCTGGCAACCTTTTCAAGGTGCACTTCCGCGTCTAAGGAGAGGCCTTCGACGAGAGGCAAAAGAGTTTCTTGGCGGGCACTGACCAGCAGAATGCGCAGCATGGGTCCTCCTTAAAGAAAAATCATCGCTGAACACGTTACTTTCTCCTCCTTCTGGTGATCACGTCCGGCCCATTGGTTGTCCGCCGCCACCCCCGCCGCAGGTGAATTCACTGGTAAACTGCGGCAGGGTGCCGTTCAGGAAAGCCTTCACAGCGTCGCCCACAGTCTGGGCATCGGCGCCGTAGAGAACGGCGATTCCCACCTGGTTGAATCCCATAAGCGGTCGCATTCCCATCCCACCGGCGATGAGAATCTGGACGCCGTGCTGAGCCAGGTGATTGACCGGGGCCATGCAACCTCCCTGCTGATGCGGGACGTTGGGGAGGGTCCGAACCTTTTGCACCTGGCCATCGACAACCTCAACCAGGGTGTAGAGGTCGCAGTGACCGAAATGAGCGCCGATGGGAGAGTCAAGCCCGCCCGGATGAATAGAGGGAATAGCAACAACCGTAGTCTTCATGGTACTTTCTCCTGATTCGTCTGACTTTCTTGGGGGGTCGTGAGACGCCACCTTTCACCTTGAAACTGCTCCTGGTTCCGGCAACGGGGGAGAGTCCCCCTCCGGCAGCGGCCCAAAATACCTTCATTGAAGGACAAAATCTCGCTTCCTGGCCCTTCTACCCGACCCCGTTGACCAGTCTGGCAATCCGTTCCCAGGTCTGGTGGAGCTCCCGGCTGAAGGCATTCTCGGGAAGCTCGGTGACCACCAGGCCCTGGATCATGGCCCGCGTAACGACGGGATCATGCGGAAGGCGGGCGAGCACCGGGTAGCTTTTCTCCCGGCAATAGGCCTCGATTCGGGCCGCCTCATCCGGATTGAGGTCATGCTTGTTGATGATAACCGCGAACGCCACCTGGAAGTGCCGACACAGATCGGCCGCCCGTTCCAGGTCATGCCGCCCCGAAGGTGTGGGTTCCGTAACCGCTACCGCGAGATGGGTTCCCGACAGGGAGCTGATGACCGGACAGCCGATCCCCGGGGCACCGTCGCAGAGCACCAGGTCCAACCCCTTCGCCTTGGCCAACTCGCGAGCCTGTTGTTTTAGCACCATGACCAGCCGGCCGGAATTCTCTGCCCCGGGGATGAGCTGAGCATGAACCATGGGCCCAAACCGGGTGGAGGAGACATACCATTCCCCACAGTGTTTCAGCTCGAACCGGATTGCATCGACCGGGCAGAAGGCCACGCACACCTTGCAGCCCTCGCACCGGATGGGGTCCACGGTGAAGCCTTCTTCCCCTTCCCGGATCGCTCCAAAACGGCAAAGCGCGGCGCACTGTCCGCAACGGTTGCACAACTCGGGGTCGATGCGGGCTTCGTAGCCTGAGTGAAACTTCTCGGTCCGCTCCCGCTCAGGCCGAAGCAGCAGATGGAGATCGGGAGCATCCACATCCAGATCACAGATCACTTTGCTGGCCGCCAGATGGGCGAAGGCGCCTGTCAGCGAGGTCTTGCCGGTGCCGCCCTTGCCGCTGATGATGACAATCTCACGCATGAGCCACCTCCCGCATCCGGCTTCCTTCGGCCAAAACGCGGATCTTGTCTCGCAGGGAGCCAAAGGTCGCTGCAAGGGTCGGCGACACCTCCGCTATGACCCGGCCTCGGGCATAGGCCTCGGCGATGCCGCGGTCGTAAGGGATCTCGGCGAGAATCGGCACTGTCTTATCCCGGCAGAAGCGATGGATGTCGTCATTGCCGAGACCGGCCCGGTTGATCACCGCCCCCATTGGCTTTTCGAGAGGGGTAAAGGCTTCCCAGGCAAGCTGAAAGTCATAGAAGCCGAAAGGAGTGGGCTCAGTGACCAGAAGGATCATATCGCTGTCAAGGACGGCATTGACCGCCGGACAGCTTACCCCCGGTGGGGCATCGATGATCGCATCGCGGGGGCTCGCTGCGAGCATTGCGTTCAGCTTTGCCTTGACCAGTCGCATGAAAGGCGGACTCATCGCCTCGCCGACCCGCAGCCGCCCCATGAGGAACCCGACCTGCCCATCCCGCCCGGTCCGGCCCCAGCTGATTTCGCCCAATTCTCGGGTGCCCGGCGAAAGCGCCTTCTCCGGGCAGATGGCGATGCAGCCGCCGCAGCCATGGCACATCTCGGGAAAAGTCATCACGATTTTCCCCATCACGCTGATGGCCTTGAACTGACAGAGCTCGGAACAGGCCCCGCAGAAGGTGCAGCGGGATTTATCAAGGACGGGCATTTCGAGGTGAGCCAAGTCACTTCCCTCCAGGGTCGGGTGGAGGAAGAGGTGAAGATTGGGTTCCTCGACATCGAGATCCACCGCCACCAGCGGTTCATTCCAAACCGTTGCCAATGAAGCGGTTACCGTGGTTTTTCCCGTCCCACCCTTGCCGCTCGCCACCGCCACAATCATTTCCCGGCCTCCCGGTTGGAATTGTCGGCCGCCTCCAATGCCCCGCTCCGGAACCGTGCCACCGCCTCGCGCACCGTCATCCCTTCCAGATTCTGTCCGATCTTGATTCCGGCCGCAGTCAACGCTTCGAAGGCCTTAGGGCCGACATAACCGGTCAGCAGCCAGCTGACGCCAGCCCGGGCAACCAGTTCCGCCGCCTGGATGCCGGCACCCTGGGCCATCACCTGCGACTGGCCATTATCGAGATACTGGGTTTCCATGGTCTCGAGGTCCACGACCACAAACCCGGCAGCCCGGCCAAAGCGTGGGTCTACCTGATCGTCGAGACCGGGACCTTCACTGGTCACGGCAATTTTGGTCATACTGTGCTCCTTATCCCACTGGAAATATTGAAACTATTGTCAAAAGGTGATGATGTCAAACCCTGCCTCACGGAACCGAGCCATGCTCGGATGACCGCGCATGTCATCGAGGAGAGTGAGATCTTGGGCCTTGGCCGCCTCGATGGTGCCCATCTTGGTGGCGCAAGCCCGGCAGGCGCCGGCCACCAGACCCAGGGTCCGGACCTTCTGGTAGAGTTGCATGAGAGGGCTGCCGTCCTGAGTCAGTTCGGGTATCAACCGGGTTGCAGCACCCTCCAGGACGATGGTTGCCTCGACCTGTCTTTCGTGCATGTCCAGGGCGTTCAAGAGCACATGGATAAAGCACATAGCGTCACCGTTGAAGGCGAATAGAGCAACTTTCTTCATCTGGTTTTCCTCCCTGATTGTCAATCGGTCTCGATGCCCGCCTTCCTCGCCGAGCGAGCCGACCCTGGCCTGGGCACGTCCCCGGGCCGACCGTCGTGAGCAGGAGGCTCTTTCAAGGGAGACCTCCCAAGCTGCCGGGTTCTAGTTCTCTTGCGAAGAAGATGCCAGATGATGGCGATGCTCCGGTGCTGCTATGTAATTGTGAAGCGCCGTCTGCAGGGTCCCCGCGGCTAGATAGGCACAGTGGCGATGGTCTTCGGGCAGATTGTCGATCATCCCAAGCAGTGTATCACCCTCGACCAAGGCCGCGTCATCAAGGTTTTTCCCTACTGCCAGCATCAGGGCAAGCGCCCCGCAAAGCCTGCTGGCGCCGCATCCGTCAGTAAAAAACGAACCGTCCTTGATTTGCTCTCCCTCAATCTGGAGATAGATCTCCATTGTCTCGCCGCAGGGCCCGTTGACCCTGGCGGAAGAGGTCGCTTCCGGCAGCCTCCCGAATTTGATCGATTGAGAATTTGTTGCCGGTTCCTTCGAACCGTAAGATTTTTGTGTCTGGTTGCTAATCAGGTTCCCCAAGCCACTCATTGGTCGTGATCCTTTGTCCGAGATTCCAAGCTGTCACTGAATCCCTGCCGTCCCTTTCCCACTTACCACACTCCCGCCCTCGTAGACCAGAGCTGTCCTCTATCGGAACCCGAGACGCGGTCGAAAAGCAATAGTGGACAAAGACGCTGTCGAACTCATGGACAATACTTGAACGCCCAGTCCTTCGAATTCTGCATGCTTTTCGGCAACTGCCGAAATCTCGGTGGCTCAGACAAACGTAAAATCTCCGGGATAGAAACAGAGCAAGACCCATTTCCCGAGAGAATCAGAAAGCTTCACGGAACTGAATTTTCCATGGTGATAGCATGGTGCGGTAAAATCCGGGGCTTATTTGCCAACCTGTATCATTTTAGCTGCCTCCTGTCCGATGGTCTTGGGCAAATCTTCCAGTTTAGCTGAGATTTTGAAGGGCGCAATGGCGATGCGTACCGCCATCAGGGCTATCGCACGTAATAGTGCTGGACTCCTGGCTCCAAGTGTGCCAAAGTACCTTGGTACCCCATAACCCAAGGAGGATGGCCTATGGAGACCGC
>Ga0255347_1000404_pt1 | contig 79815 bp, 61 predicted proteins | sample wastewater_treat_2_FD_192479 | JGI IMG/M metagenome (GOLD analysis project Ga0255347, IMG submission 192479) | Wastewater microbial communities from Lulu Island WWTP, Vancouver, Canada - plant24 | ecosystem: Engineered > WWTP > Wastewater > Unclassified | place: Canada: Vancouver, British... | reverse complement strand
ATTTCAATTTTCGAATCAGGTATTCGATTTTGTTTTCCAAAATATCCGTAAACAGAATGGAAGGCCTGATTTCTCCTTTGCCGAAACAAGTGGGACAGGTCTCAGAGGTTTGAACGAAAGTTTGGGGTCTTACTCTTTGCCGGGTAATTTGCATCAGGCAAAACTTGCTTAAAGGGAGTATATTGTGTTTTGCTCTGTCGGTCGACATTTTTTCCTTAAGTCTGTCGAACACCTTTTGACGGTTGTTGCCTTCGAGCATATCGATAAAATCTACCACGATGATGCCACCCAGATCTCTTAAACGGAGCTGGCGGGCAATTTCATCGGCGGCAGCCATATTTACTTCGAAGGCGTTGGCCTCCTGCCCTTTGTTGGTTCTGGAGCGGTTTCCGCTGTTCACGTCAATTACATGCAAAGCCTCGGTGTGTTCAATAATCAGATAAGCACCGCTTTTAATGGACACAATACGCCCGAATCCCGATTTAATCTGCTTAGTGATGCCGAAAAAATCAAATATGGGAACCTTACGCTTGAATTCACTGACTATATTTGCTTTTTCGGGCATAATCAGGTTTACGTAATTTTTTATTTCTTCGTAAACCTCGTGTGAATTGACATAAATGTTCTCGAAAGAAGAGTTCAGAATATCCCGCAATATTACCACCGAACGGCTGGTTTCTTCGAAAATCAATTGAGGTGCCTTTCTTTTGTTCTGCAACTTGAGAACAATATCGTCCCAGCGTTTTAATAATAATTTCAACTCGGAGTCCAGTTCGGCTACCTTTTTGTTTTCTGCTACAGTACGAACTATCACTCCAAAATTTTTGGGAGTAATGCTTTGAAGCAATTGTTTGAGCCTAAATCTCTCTTCGGGCGATTTTATCTTATTCGAAATGGATATTCTGTCTGAAAAAGGCATCAGAATCAAAAATCGTCCGGCTATCGAAATCTCGGAGGTCAACCTGGGTCCTTTAGTCGAAATAGGTTCTTTAGCAATTTGAACCGGTATTTCCTGACCGGGGCTTAGTAATTCGGTTATCTGTCCGTCCTTGGGAATTTCGGGTAATAAATTGAACTTACTTAAAGTAAGTTGCTTTTTCTTGTTCGAAATTTGTTGTTTGGTAAAGGCATTCAAAGAATTAAACTGAGGCCCCAGATCCAAATAATGTAAAAATGCGTCCTTCTCGTAGCCCACATCCACAAAAGCAGCATTCAGCCCGGGCATTACTTTATGCACACGACCTAAAAAAATGTCCCCCACCGAGAAGGAAAGATTCACGCTTTCCTGCTGAAACTCCACTAAACTTTTATCTTCGATAATAGCATAGGAAATTTCTTTGGCTTGAACATCTACTACTAGTTCTGTTACCACTGGTTTGTTTTTACTGCGAGAATATTTTATGTTAAACCTAATAACCGGAACGGTTTGAAAATATATCTTAGCTCCGGCTACTTAAAAGAAGAACAAACTTGAAGACTGAATACAGCTTGAAGTTTGTTCTCTTTGTTAATTCAGATTCAGAAAATCATTTCTTCTTATGTCTGTTTTTTCTCAATCTTTTTTTACGCTTATGAGTAGACATTTTATGTCTTTTTCTTTTTTTTCCGCTAGGCATTGGTGTATCTGTTAATGTAAATATAAATTACTTTTCTTTAACCTCGTTTAAAAAGGACTTAGCCGGCTTGAAAGCGGGGATGTTGTGAGCAGGAATGATGATTGTTGTATTTTTGGAGATATTTCTGGCTGTCTTTTCGGCTCTTCTCTTAATAATGAAACTGCCAAAGCCTCTCAAATAAACATTTTCACCACCTATAAGGGATTCCTTAACTACTTCCATAAAAGTTTCTACGCATGAAAGAACAACAGATTTTTCTGCACCGGTTCTTTTTGCAATTTCGTTAACAATGTCAGCTTTTGTCATTTTGATAAAGATTAAAAGTTATACAATGAATAATTCTTGAGTTTCCTATATTTTTGGCTTGCAAATATATAGCTTTATATTCTACAAAAAAAATCTTTCAAAAAAAATCTTTGTTTTCGGCTTCAAGATTAAGGATTTTAAAGTCGACTTTAGCTTTCTTTACCGGATAAGTTTATTTGCTGAATTTTCTACGGTGATCGACGTGTTTTTTCTTTACTTTGCAGCATGAATAACGGAGAAAACGAAAAACGTATCAGCCTCACTTTAGCGCAATGGTACGAACAAAATAAGAGAGATCTGCCCTGGCGCAACACCCGCGATCCCTACAAAATATGGCTTTCCGAAATAATACTTCAACAAACTCGTATTGATCAGGGCCTTTCCTATTATCTGCGATTCATTTCGAGCTTTCCCGATGTTTTTTCTCTGGCTGAAGCTCAAGAAGACGAAGTACTGAAGTTTTGGCAAGGTCTGGGATATTACAGCCGGGCCCGTAATATGCACAAAACCGCTTCCGAAATAGTCTCCGTACATAAAGGTATTTTTCCAAAAGATTACCATACTCTACTCCGGTTAAAAGGCATTGGCCCCTACACGGCAGCAGCTATTGCTTCTTTTGCTTACAACCAGGCCTATCCCGTGGTAGACGGTAATGTTATCCGGGTGCTGGCCAGAATCTTCAATATCGACCTGCCCATCCACAGCAGCCGGGCTAATACCCTGTTTAATGAACTTGCCCGGGCCCTACTCGATAAAGCTGATCCGGCCCGTCACAATCAGGCCATAATGGAATTTGGAGCTTTACAGTGTAAACCAGGACAGCCCGATTGCTCAGTCTGTCCTCTGAATGAGCTTTGTCTTGCCTATTCACTGAGTGTTGTCGATAAAAGACCTGTACGCAAACCCACTCCTATCCGGAAAAAACGTTTTTTCAACTATTTCTGCCTTAGCAACGGCCGTTACACCTGGCTGCATCAGCGAAAGAACAAAGATATATGGCAAAATCTTTGGGAATTCCCTTTGTACGAAACTACAGAACTACTTGATTGGCAAACAGCTACAACTATTCTATCTAAACTTCTCTCAGCTCCGCAAGCAGGCTTGAACCCCATTTCGCCTTCCAGTCGGACTGAATTGCTGAATAGTAAGACTGTGCTTCGATCGGTGCAAAACCTGAACCATATCTTGTCCCATCAACATATCCAGGCCCGTTTTTTCACCATTCTGATTCCGGAAAGCGTTGAGGCTTTACCTGCCGAATGGAGCAAAATTGAATTAAACGAAATCGATAAACTGGCTGTATCTCGACTTACTGAAATCTACCTGGAAAATCATATGAATGAACTTGATTTTAATTCGAGTAGCGATATTTGTTAATCTTAGTTTAATATTAATTTTTCATTTGTTTTTCCAGCATTTTACTGTTATTTTTGGACTCGAATAAAATTTTATTCAACAAACACAGATGTAAAACACACCTAAATTCTAACAATTATGTCTATTAACAAAATCATTCTTGTGGGCAATGTGGGCAGAGATCCCGATGTCCGTTATCTCGATAATGGTGTTTCCGTTGCCAGGTTTTCGCTGGCCACCACAGAAAGAGGTTACACACTGGCAAACGGAACAGTTGTTCCAGAGCGTGCTGAATGGCACAATATCGTAGCCTGGAGGGGTTTAGCCGAACTGGCCGAAAAATACATTCGTAAGGGCTCTCAGCTTTTCGTCGAAGGCAAAATTACCTACCGCACCTGGGAAGACAAAAATGGCCAGACCCGTTACACAACAGAGATAGTGGCCGAGAATATTGAATTGCTGGGGCGCCGTCAGCAAAGCCAGGGAGAGGGCGGCAGCTCCGCTTCAGCAGACAGCAGCCCGACCGATCCCGCAGAGGAAAAATCCCCACAGGTATCTGCTCCCCTGGTTGATTCAGGCCAAGCCGATACTGCTAACGACGCAGATGACCTTCCCTTTTAAATAAGCTTATACGCATGGGCCTGGTTTATACCGGAGACTTGGACACTTACCGTTACGGTGTCTGGAAAATGGACGAAGATCAGCAGGATGTCGACGATGTGTCGCCGGACTTTCCCGTACCGGAATTTAAATCTGCGCACAGAAGGACGGAATTTATTTCCGTACGAAGGCTGGCTCTTGCCATGGGAGTTGATCCATCAGACATCGATTATACTGTTTCGGGCAAACCTCTGTTGAGGAGTTTGCCCGAAACACATATCAGCATCAGCCATTCCCGTCGTTACGCTGCTTTTATGGTCAGTAAACAAGTCTATACGGGTATAGATATCGAAGAGTTTTCGGAAAGAATACTAAGAGTCCGGTCCAGGTTTATGAGTGAGGAAGAAGAGAGTAAGCTTCGCCAATTATTTGTCGGGCAAGCGTATCCGGCCGAAGCAGAGTTGATTGCCCTGTATCTTCATTGGTGTTCCAAAGAAGCTATGTACAAAGCTTTAGACATTCCGTCTCTCGACTTTAAGCAGGATTTGAAAGTTGATATCTGCGGAATAAATGGCGGAGACAATTCCGCAACAGGAGACAATTTCTTGCTCGGAAATTTCCTTAAAAAAATTCAAGGTCGCTTCAAGGCCTGTTATACCCCGAAGCAAATCCGCTTTAACATCGATTTTTTCATTCGAGAGGATTTTGTCCTTACTTGTTGTTCTTCAGAATAATCCAAATAATCAAAGGGGCTCCGACCAAAGCAGTTACGGCATTGATGGGCAAACTGTTGTTGAAGATGGCCGATTGTGCAACCAGGTCGCAGGCTATCAACAATATGGAACCGCAGAGCATGACGGCCGGCAGCAAAATGGTATGATCCCAAGTTTTGAACAACCCCCGGGCAATGTGAGGTGTTGTAATACCTATAAAGGCGATGGGGCCTGCGAAAGCCGTTATACTGCCCGCTAACAAGGCAGTAGACAAAATCATAGTAAATCTCATGGAATTAAGCCGGACGCCCAAGCCCCGGGCATAACGTTCTCCCAGCAGCATGGCATTCATATTTTTCTGCATCATGTAAGCCATTATCAGACCTGTCAGTACCAGCAACACCAGCACCGGCATCATCGACCAGGTGACCCCGCTTAAGCTACCAAATGTCCAGACTACAAATATTTTAAGCAAATCCGGATTACTCAGACTTTGCAGCATACTGACAATGGCCCCGGATATATTGCCGAACATCATACCGACAATGAGCAGTGAGACTAAATCGGGAATGCGGGCAGAAACAAAAAGCACCAGTAATAAAACCAACAAGGCACCCGTAATAGCAGCCAGAATCAGCCCCCAGGAACCCAAGCCCAAAGCAAAACCACTCAGAGTAGATGCAAACATGGTTAATGCAGCCACCCCCAGACTCGCTCCGGCGTTCACTCCCAGCACATCAGGACCGGCTAAAGGATTACGAAACAAAGTCTGCATCATCAAACCCGATACCGACAAGGCTGAACCGGCCACAATAGCAGTCAGCACTTTAGGTAAACGGTAATTCAGGACAATTTCTCCAAGTACTCCGGCGGATGCTTTCTTACTAAAAGCCGTCAAAATATCCTTGAGTGGTATGGCAATACTTCCCCAACACAAATCGGCCACTGCCAGCAACAGCAGCAATACGGACAAAATCACGAATACAGCAGTCCGGGACTTCATTGCAACTGATTTATATAGATCCACTCATGCCCGGGCAAAAGTTCGGGATGAAACAACTTAATAAAGTCGGCCAATAAAGAATCCGGATGAGCCACCGCACTTTCCCAATAATCATTAGCACCCCCCGCAGCAAGACGCCCCTGGTATGCATACACCCGCTTATTCTGTACGGACCTGAACCAGGCATAACGCTCATCCAGAGCCAACAGAGCACTCAGGCTACGGGCATTACTAGCCCCTATCCAAATATCTGCCTGATTAAAATCTCTGACAACTTGTTCAAAACTACAGGCAATACTGCCGGTTGTGCTATCGTTTTCAAAAAAGTAAGAGGCTCCGGCGTCTCTGAACAGCTGAGCCTGATGATTCCGCCCCCCGGGCATATACCAACTGCCCCTGAAATTGTCACCCGACATAATAACGGGATTGGGGCTTTGAGCCTGTGCTGCCAGTTCCTTTAAACGCAAATAATTGGCTGCGGTCTGTCTGAAAAGTGAATCGGCCAGGCTCTCTTTATCCAGAAAGCAGGCTACAAAACGCAGCCATTCTGCCCTGCCCAGCAAATTTTGCTCCATCCATTCGTTGTTGTAGATAACAGGCACACCAGCCCGGGAAATGGCCCCTAATTGCTCGTCGTATTGATTGCGACCGCTGGCCATAAGAGCCTGAGGACGTATATGAAGCAGCTTTTCACGGTTGATCTGAAAGAAATCGCCCAAATCGGCCACCTCTCCCTCTTCAATGGCCTGCTTCAAACGAGGATTATAAACCATGGAAGCATTGCACACGCCCTTGACCAGCTCAAGTTCATCGAGCAAATGCAAAAAAGCCACGTGGGTGCAAGAAGCTATAGCCAGTGAATTTAGGGGGATACGGATAGCCTGTCCGTCTTTGGGCAAGGATACGTTGTCTTCCCTGTAAAGATAGTAACGGGCCATGACCTCCTTGTCTGCCCAGGGATTAAACACTTGAACTCTGGTATAGCCGCTAAAGTAACTGACCTCAAAACCACGAGCGTAATACAGTGTCATTACGGAATCGGGATTTTCATCGTAGAACGCAACTTGTCCTGCCCTCCGTTGACCACAGGAACTCAACAGCATAACGACCGCTAAAAGGCAAAAAACAAGGTGTTTCATAAAAACAGGCCGCAAAAAGAAATAAAAAAGGGAGTCAACCTGCGGATGACGCCCTCTTATAGCATTTTATAGTAAGCATTTATTCTTCATCCTCAAAACTGGGAGCCGTCAGATTGGGATTCATTTCCACGGCTTGGTCCACTTGTTCTTTTAGAGCAGACTGACGTTCGTTAGTGCTGGTGCGATCAATAAATGCTGCAGAAAGAATACTGCCGAAAAGCACAATACCAACCAAAGTCCAGGTGGCTTTTTCCAAAAAATCGGTGGTTTTGCGCACACCCATTACCTGATTGGAAGAAGCAAAACCCGAGGCCAATCCGCCACCCTTGGAGTTTTGAACCAAAACGATAAGAATGAGAAGTATGGCTACGATAAAGATTAAAATGGTGATGGCCAGGTACATATTATCTATTTTTTTAAATGATGAATCAGTTTATCTAAAAATCGGATTTGGTCTGCAAAGTAAATACTTTTTTCCGGATATTTCAATAACAATTTGTTGAATATTTCAAGAGCTTTTTCGTATTTGCCCTGTTTCAGGTAGATTTTGGCCAGGGTCTCAGTAAAAGAGGCCTCCGGATATTCGTCAACCGGAGCGGTTTCCGGCACTTGTTCTTCGTATGATTTGTCTATTTGTATATGTTCTGCGGGCTGACTGAGGAATTTGTCGATCAGATCCTGTTCCTCCTGCTTTTCGGACCGGCTGCCGGTTGGCTCCTCCTGCTTGCCCAAGGGAGTGTGCTGGCTGGAAGCCCGGTCCTCCTGTTTGCCGAACGGAGCCTGCTTGCTGCCGGCTTGATCGGATTGTTGAGTGTTCAGTTGAAAATAATCGGGCATTTCGACCTGAAGTTGCTCCCCGTCACCAGTGTATTCTTCCAGAAACTGATCAACCAAACCAAAATCCGACTGCCCGGTTGTGCCGGCAGTTTCCGGCGGATAAGGCAATTCTTTCATGAAATAATACAAAGCCTTTCTGTTGGGCACCATCAATGAGGTTTTGAACAATTCTTCCGAAAAATTCAAATCGCCCTCCTGCTCCATAACTTTCAGTAATAAAACCTGGGCCCCGGCAAAACAAGGGTAGTTCCGCAAAAGCAATTTAAGGTCACTCTGGCTGTGACGATCCATCAATCCGGGAGTTTCTATCCAGTTCCTAAGTGTTTCGGGGCTCATGCTACCAGTTGGCTACTGTTTTGTTGAATATGCTTTCGGTAATTTCTTTGATGATTTCCTCTAAAAGAGCGTCCTGGACGTCTTCGAGCATGGAAGTGCTGCTAAAGGTTTGAAAAGCGCTGAAACGCTGTTCAAAATTTTCCTTTTCGTTTTTAGTGTTTTCGTATCTCACATTGACCGTTACGGTCAATTTAGTTTCGGCCGCATAGCCGTCGGCCTGTGCTGCCAGCGAGCTTAGTTCATAGCCTGTGATTTCGCCTTCAACACGAAGATCTCCGTCTTGCTTCAACACCTTAAGCCTGGTTTGTTGCGTATAAATATCCCTTAACCCCTCGGAAAACCTCTGAGAAAGAGGAGGATACACCAACACGGCCTGATTGGGGAAGTCTTTGATGGAAATCGACTTTATGGTAGTATAATCAATGGAAGCAGCATTGAACTTATATGAAATAGTACAGGCCTGAAGCAAGAGCAGAACAAGTAATAAAAGACGCGTTTTCATAATCAGTCCAGGTTGTATTCCTTGATTTTGCGATATAGGGTCCTTTCGGAAATATTTAAATCTGCAGCAGCGCTTTTCCGCCTTCCTCCGTTGCGCTCCAGAGCCTTTTTAATAGCTTCGCGCTCAAGTTCATCCAGCGAAAGAGATTCCTCCACATACTCGGCCGCATCCTGAATCTGAGGCATGTCTTGGGCACGCACGTTTTTACCGCTTGAGCTATCGTCCCGTTTGCTGATCAGTTCAGTTGTTTTATCAATATAGGTGGGATAAATCAGGTCTTTGCTGCGTGTCAATCCTTCTTCCATGCCGGCATTTTGCATCAAATCGTGAACCAGCACTTTCAAATCTCTCATGTCCTTTTTCATATCGAATAAGACCTGGTACAAAATTTCTCTTTCGCTGTTGAAAAAGCCGGCTTGAGAAGAGGTTTGATGGCCTCTGTAAATAGCCGGGGTTTTCTCGAAAGAATTCTCGGGCAGGTATTTCTCTAAAATATCGGCCGAAATATTGCGTTGCCGTTCAATAATTGAAATTTGCTCGGTTATGTTTTTCAGCTGACGAATATTTCCCGGCCACCGATAGGCCTGTAAAAGTTGTTGTGCATCTTCCTGGAGTTGTATGGGAGGCATACGGTATTTTTCTGAAAAATCGGCTGCAAATTTTCTAAATAGTCGAACGACATCTTCGCCCCGTTCACGCAAGGGCGGAATCTTGATAGGTACAGTATTTAAACGGTAATATAAATCTTCTCTGAAGCGACCGGTTTGCACTGCCCGGGGAACATCAATGTTGGTGGCAGCCACAATTCTTACATTAGTTTTTTGAGTTTTAGAAGAACCCACACGTATGAACTCACCCGATTCCAATACTCTGAGCAGACGGGCCTGGGTGGGAATAGGTAAATCTCCCACTTCATCTAAAAAAATGGTGCCTCCGTCCGCCACTTCGAAATAACCTTTGCGTTCGGCCAGCGCCCCGGTAAAAGAGCCTTTTTCATGGCCAAACAATTCCGAATCCATGGTGCCTTCGGGTATGGCTCCGCAGTTGACGGCAATGTAGGGGCCGTGTTTACGATGACTGTATTGATGCAAAATCTGAGGAAAACTCTCTTTGCCCACCCCGCTCTCGCCGGTAATTAATACGGAAAGATCGGTGGCAGCCACTTGAACAGCTACATCTATAGCCCGGTTCAAACCGGCCGCGTTCCCTATGATACCGAAACGCTGCTTAACTTTTAATAAATCGACTGCTGCCATTATTCTTCATCTTGAACAGGTAAATCGGACAAATCGCCCGAATGGACAATATGTTGTTTTTTAAGTGGATTTTTGTTGTTTTCGAAATAACGAACACGATTCCTGTAAACATCACAGGCCAGGTACAAAGCCGATCTGAAAGAACTTTCGGAAGCCTCATTGTTGCCTGCCAGCGCGTAAGCGGTGCCATGTGCCGGCGAAGTACGTACTATAGGTAAACCGGCGGTAAAATTAACCCCTTCGTCCCGGCATAAGGCTTTAAATGGAATGAGCCCCTGATCGTGGTACATGGCCAGGATAGCATCGTAGCGGTCAAAATAATCAGCCCCGAAAAAACCGTCGGCAGCTATCGGTCCAAAACAATAGCAGCCTTGATCCTGGGCTTTTTGTATAGCGGGGGCGATAATCTCAATCTCTTCCCTACCCAGCAAGCCTTCTTCACCGGCATGCGGATTCAGGGCAAGTACGGCAATGCGGGGCTTGATCACCCCAAAATCTTTTTTGAGCGACTGATCCAATAACTTGATTTTTTCCACCAAGAGCGGAACCGACAAAGCCGAAGGTACTTCGGACAAAGCGATATGACCGGTAGCCACTGCCACACGCAAGACATCGCTCACCATAAGCATCAAAGCCTTGTCTCCATTACCAAACACCTGTTCGAGGTATTCCGTATGACCGGGAAACTGAAATGTAGAGGATTGAATGTTCTTTTTATTGATGGGGCCCGTTACCAGTACATCGATCAAGCCGGCCTTCATATCGACCGTAGCGGCTTCCAGGGCTTGAAAAGAGGCCTTGCCGGCTATAGGGGTGGATTTACCGAATTCCACCTTCACATCGTCGTCTGTACAATTTATCAAGTTGACGGCTCCCCACTCGGCCTCCTGGACTGAGTTGATCACATTAATACTTAACTGATTGATATCTAGCGCTTTTTTATAATAAGCAGCCACCTTGGCCGAGCCGTAAATCACTACGGCATTCGGTTCATACACTTTTGACTCCAACAAGGTCTTGAGAATAACTTCGTAGGATATGCTGTTTATGTCACCTTGAGTAATACCTATTATTAATTTATTGTCTTCCATTTAGTTCTGTTATTTTTGTTCTTCTGTTTCCAATTCAAATTCTCCCGGGAGTTCCAATGAATACAGGGCGGCTTCGTTGTGTCGCAAGAGATTTCGTTTATCCTCTTCGGGAGCGTATATGAAGATCTCTACAGTCACTACTCTTTGGTTCACTTCGTCAAGACGGGTCAGGCTTACAAAAGGACCTCCCATCATATCGCCTTTTACTTCCCATAAACCGCGTATTTCGGCGGCGAATTTTCCTTTTACGTTTATGCCCCTAAATATCGGAGGATCTATCTCCTGAGTACTCATATAGGAACCCTCGGGACCTCCGGGTATATTTATTTTCATCACCGAATCTCTTTTGGCGTTCAGGTATTCGGGGGTAAAGGTGTTTTTGTCGGTGTAAGGATAGGTATAAATTACCATGTCCTGCCGTTTTTTGTTTTGGTAATTCGAGGCCCAAAAAAATTGGTCAGCCTGCTTGCTTAACTTCATAAAACCCGGAACCAATATTTTAAACCCAAATTGTTCATACACTTTCTCAGAAAATGCGCGGTTGTGCGTTTTGCGAATGTATTGCAAGGAACGTTCCCTTTCGGCTAATTCAAAATAAGAAATAATTATCTCTGCATTTCTTTCAACAAAAAAGACAAACAATTCCTCACTGGGTGCCACAATTCTCAACACATATTGGTTACTGGCCCATTGGTCGCGGTAAAAAAACAATTTAGGTTCCGAATACTTATCGGAGATTTCAATCTGAATAATATTACGTACCGGTTTTAAAATGCCGGTAAACTCATCGTCGTCGCAACGGGAAATCTCAAAACGCGACTCAGGCTGGGGTAAACCCGGAACGTCTTCTCTGAGCAAAGAAAAAATGCTTTCACCTGCCGGACTGTCCCAAAGGTCCTTTTCCAAGACCACAAGCACCTCCCAGGGGGTACCAACTGCCGTGGGAGCCAAAGGATTACGTATCGTTTTATCCTTACACGATACGAAAAGAATCAGGGCCGTTAAAAGCAAAAACCGGCTTACTTTAGCGGAAATAAGGGCATATTTGTTCATACCTAATGGATTTAATGCAACAAATGACAAAAGTAGCATACTTTTACGGTATATCCGTAGTTTTTCCTGATTTTTTAACCAAGAATCTGACTTTTTGTCATCAAAGAGGTGGAACTCAGATTGCGAGTTAGCCAGACTTATACTGGCTGGACAACATGCCGCAGGCAGCTTGCACGTCTTCTCCCCGGGATTGCCTTATTGTAGTTTGTAAACCCTTATTATTGAGGTATGTTGCAAACGATTGTATCTGTTCTTCGTCCGATCCTCTGAGTTCGCTTTCGGGAAAAGCATGAAAACGAATTAAATTAAGTCGGCACCTGAGTCCGTTCAACATACGAAGCAGGGCTTTGGCATCTTCGATGCGATCGTTGAGATTTTTGAACATAATATATTCAAAGGATAGACGGCGTTGTTTACTGAAATCGTAAGTCTTGAGCAATTCTATGGTCGAAAGTAAGGGCCAGGTTTTTTGGGCCGGCATCCAGGCCAATCGTTGAGCGGCATCGGTCGAATGCAGACTTATAGCAATATGGCATCTGGTTTCGTCCAACAGACGCTTTAAACCTGGCAGTACTCCGATGCTCGAAACCGTAATCCGTCTTGGGCTCCAGGCCATTGCCCGGGGTGAAGTCAACAGATTCAGGCTTTGAATAACTGCATCGATATTATCTGCAGGTTCTCCCATACCCATAAAGACAATATTACTCAAAGAAGCACTTTGGGGCAGGGATAAAATCTGATTGAGGATTTCGCCCGCCGATAGCTGAGCCTTGAAGCCCATGTAGCCTGTCATACAAAAAACACAATTCATTTTGCATCCGGCTTGCGACGAAACACAGAGCGTGGCACGATCGCTTTCCGGAATATAAACCGCCTCGACACCGTAGCCTTCCCTACTTGGAAAAAGATATTTAATTGTTCCGTCTTTCGAAGTGCTTTTCTGTATGGGCGGATATATGCCAAGCTCGGACTTTTCTTTTAGCAGAGCTCTGTTTTGAAGCGAGATGTTAGTCATCTCGTCAAAACTCTTAGCCGGTTTACGGTAGATCCATTCAAACAATTGAGAAGCCGTATACGAAGGCAGCCCCTGAGCAAGAGTCCAGGTTTTTAATTCTTCGAATGACTTGCCTAACAATATGTACTTATCCATTGCCGTAAAAAAAGCGGTGCCTCATAAGTACCCAACTGCTCCGTTTGGATACTTCTAAGACACCTGCTGTTTTTCAATTGAATAGTTGTTTTGAGAGAATCAATAAAAACGTATTCGATTGTCTTCGACTTTTGCGGCATCACGCAGGGCTTGGTAAGCCTGATAGGTCAATCGATAGTTGTTGTTCATATCCTGATTTCTTTTTTCTGCAACCACGTCAAACTCAATCTCAGGTTCAACCTGACTGAGCACCCTGAATACATAGACCGCATTTTTACCGGCAACCGGTTGGGACAATTCACCTTTGGCAGCGCTCATTACAGCAGCTAACAGAGCGGGTTCTTCGCCCAATCCGGTAATTCTTCGCATGGAAAAGTTTACCAAACGCACCGTGTCGGTTTGCATGGAGTGGGATTTGGCCAAATCAGACAAAACAGTATTATCGTCTACTTGCAGAGAAGCAATGATAGAGGCGGCTTTCTTTTCATTAATGATTTCACGGCTTAGCTCATCGCGAACCTGGTCCAGACTTAAGTATTTGTTATCGTAAATACCGGTAACAGCCACCACCACAAACTGATTGTTGCTGTTTTCCAATACAGTAGATACGTCTCCCAACTTATTGTTGAATACATAACGGACGGCCTGACGCATTTCGGGAACATTACCGATGCTGTTATCCGTACTTTTCACCACAGCGGCATTCGAAACCTGGTAGCCGGCCTCCCTGGCAGCCAAGATAAAATCTTCTGCTTTGGAATTTCCTGCCATGAGTTTACTAAGTTTGTTGTATTCTGCACTATAGGTTTTGGAGCTTGGCGTTACCGCCAAATACAATTGAGCTACCTTGGATTTAGCTACCGCTTTGGTTTTATCCTGAATTTGTACTACATGCCAACCAAATTTTGAGTTTACGGTTAAAAATTGGTTTTTATAAGCCGTGAAGCAAGCTTCGGCAAATTCCGGACCTATTCCGCTGTAAGCGTCAATTTCGCGGAACCATCCCATCTCTCCCCCGTCGCTAGCTGTCCGGTCCTGGGAGTATTGTCCTGCCAGTGCCACAAAATCCCCTCCCCTACGTAAAACATTGAGCAAGCTGTCGGCCAATCGTTCTGCAGCTTTGCGATCGCCGGCGTTGCTGATAAAGATTTGCCGGGCTTTTACAGAATCGGACCGGTTGATTTTGCCCATCATACGGAGCATAATCCAGGCATTATCTTCAAAATAAGGGCCTTTCACTTCTCCAACAGCGGCTTGTTGCACAAAATCTTTCAGACTTCCGGAGAATTGGTTGTTGGCAATATAACAATCTACATAAGGCAGATCAGACTCAGAATTGACGGTAGTAGCGACGTTTTCTTCGGTGCTGAAGTCCGTTGCTATTTTATCTATTCTGGCTTTGATGGCATCGTTGTCTTCCTGACTCGGAAGAATATCAACTACCACATAGGCAGCTGAACGGTAGGGTTCCTGTTTGAAGCGTTCTTTTTGTTCCTCGTAACGACGACTGAGTTCTTTAAGAGAAACTTTGAAGCTTGAATCGGGAACGCTGGCATAAGACTTGGAAGCATACTCAAAATCGACCGAACGACGGCTCGCTTCAAACTCATCTTTGGCATCCAGGCTGTTTGCTCCTACGGCTTTGGTAACCATGTTCACCATTTTTTCATCTAAACGGACGTATTTAAGATTGTTTTCCCAGAACAGCCAGTAATTTTTCATTTGTTTGATTTGTTCCTGAGCCTCGGCAGAATACATGGAAAAATCTTCTTGCTGTATGGTTCTGAGAAAATTCATCATCATATTGCGGTCAAAACGTCCGGTTTCGGGATTTTGAAAAAAGGGCATCTGTTGTACCATGTAGTGAACATTTTGCCCGTTTACCATATCGTAAAGTTCTTTTGCGGTAACACTTACACCCAAATCTTGGGCTTGATCGTCCAAAAGGCGTTCGCGAACAATGGTTTCAAAAACCGATTCTCTTATTTGATGCATAATATCCGACTGCAGGTTGTTTTGTCCGGTTTGCATTTTATACACTTCTTCCATCTCTAAAATACGGGCATCGTATTCCTTGTAATTGAGCGGACTGCCGTTAATTTCGGCAATGTTTTCCTGCGATTGCCTCATAATGGTAGAACCGGAAGTTAAAAAGTCTCCGATAATAAACGCAAATAATGCAACACCGACCACGATCAACAAAAGGACGGCCTGACTTCTGATTTTTTGTAAGGTTGCCATATACTATTTGTAGGTTATAATTGTGTTCTTTAAACTATTCCCGAGTACCATTTACAAAACAGTATCGAAAAATCCCGCAAATGTACAAAAAAATATGAAATAACACGCAGCAAAACCAATTAAAGAACAGCCCTGCACATTAAAATCATTGGTCGGAATTTTCTTCTTCGGGATCTATTGGAAAATTACCTTGGGAATTGAGAATACTATATTTTGTCATAGATTCGTTGGATTCAAAACCTATGCCGGTGGATATCCAATCTTTTTGTTCAATGCGAATAAAAGAATCTGAATAAATTTTATGCAGGTTTTGATCCCAATACAACAAGGGGGTCTCAAACTTTTCACCGGCCAGGTTCATCACCTGTACATTTTTTTTGAGCTCCCAGAGTTTCCTGTTGGTATAATAACGAGCCGTATCGCTTTTCACGATAGATTCAATGCGTAAACTGTCGTCAAAGCGTTCGAAATATATTTTTTCGGGAAAAAACCAGTAAGGATCGGGAAGCTGATCGTAAACTAGCCAGGAAGCAGTAATTACTTTGTAACGGATGCGACCTGAGTCTGAAATCAATGTCACAATGGAATCGGCCCTCATACCGGGCACAGAATCCCTCGAGCTGAAGTTGGGCAGAATATCCGCTTTTTCTCTTTTACAGGAAAGGGATAAAAACAGTATAACAGTTACAAAAGATGCAACTGTTATACCTGAATACTTTCCAAATAAGCTCCTTAAAAGCATCTTTATTTGTTGCGGACAAGGGTATTTTCCTGTATCCAGCCTCCGATTCTGAACATTTTTCCTACGGTGAGATCCGGATGCATAAAAATATCTTCGGTATCGGGATACTGTTCTTTATACCTTGCTATCAATTCATCTACTTCATCACTCACACTGGGATCTACCGCTTTGGCTTTTTGCAGTTTATCAACCGCTGCCCAATAAACGGCTCTTTTAAGAATAGGATCATCAAAATAGTCGACACTGCCGGCGTACATTTTGGCGATCAGCACATAGGGAGCTCCGAAGTTTTCCCGGTATTCTGCAGCTTGCAAAGCCATGGAGCGGGCTTGTTCATAGCTCTTACCGGCAAACAGTGCACTGGCAGCCAAAAAAGCATAATCGGCTTTCCCATCCGGATTTGTTTCTAATTCAATGGCTTCTTTCAGATATTCGGCGGCTTTTTTGTAATCTTCCTTTTTGATTGCCTGGTAAGCACAACCTTCTGCCGATTCTGCCGTTGGGTTAACATCGTGTCTGTATTCCGAAGCAAGAAAATAAGTATCTGTATCTGTGCACTTAGCCCTCTTGAATAAAGAAATGACGCTATTCAAGAAATTCTGATTGTCTTTGTTCTGCTCAATACGTTCTGCAAAGAGAGCGGTCAGTGTTTCACAGTCGGCTGCTCCTGAATTTGAAAAGAGCACATCCACACCATTCTTAATGCCTACGATCCTATCTTTTTCGGGACCGGGAGAGGTAACAGCCAATTTCGCATCGAGCCGTTCTACCGTTTTGATATAATCGTTAAAGAAATTTTCTTTATGAGCATCGTCGGATAACAAAGTTTTGGAAACCGAAATAAAAGCAGTAGCGTAAGCCGGTTCAAAATTAGCCGTGGGCGAATCATAGACTGCCGTTCTCAGCCACTCGTAAGGTGGTTTTACGTCGCCTTTGGGATTGAGCTGAAGATAATCGAGTGCTTTTTTCCCGAGTATCCAGGGAGTAGGATAACGGTCGTGATCACCGAAATACTTGATTCGCTGGTCGTAAACAGCCATTAATTCGTCAAAAATCTGAGTCTTTTTTGCCGGATCGCTTTCTTTGTTCCATTGCCAGACTTTGATTTTGGCGCCGTCAATGTAAATACCCACCCTCGAAGCAGGGCATTCGGCGTATACAATTTCCCAAAACTCCAGGGCGCTGGCGTAATCTCCTTGTTTTGCGTAAGGCTGATATAAACTCAGATTCTGCAAACATCGAATACTGTCTTCGCCATGTCCGTACATGGAACCGTCTTCTACCCCTTTTTGAGCCATTAAAACTGAACTGAATAACAGTCCACAAAAAATAAATCCAATTTTCCTATTCATGTCTAATTAATTAAATCTCCGTTTTACAAACCAGGTTTCACTGAAGGCAAGGCTCAATTTTACTCTCCAGTAATGTTCCTGAACCATGCCCGGCAAGGGAGTAAGTGTTTTCCCATATTCCATTGCCAGATTGAGAGCTGTGCGTTGATTTCGTAAAGGCAAACCCAGCCCAACACTAAGGCCTAGTTCCTTTAAATTTCCGGGTGCAAATTTAATATATGAATCCGAATAATACAAACCCATTCTGTATTTAATTGCCTGATAATAACGCTGTGCTATGTTCAAAGGCAGAAATTCGGCACCCAGAGCCAATCGAGTACGCAAAGATAAACTGTCGCTTACGCCAAAAAAAGAAGTCTTATTCCAGGCCTGATGCTGAAAATCCATCCCCAGAGTCAACCTATTGTCGTAAGTGTAGGAAAAACCCAAACCCAAATTCTGCGGAAAGCCGAAAGAAAGACCTGGATGCTCTTGAATCAATGTGTCCAAAGTAGTGGTAGTGGTGGTGTAATTCACGTCCATCAATCCGTCGGGCGTATAATTCACTCCAAGTACCAGGCGGTGTTTATAGCCGAACCATTGTTCGTACTGGAGTCCGGCATCTATATTAAAGTGATTAACAACCAATACATTGGAAACTGAAGTAGGATTGATTTCAGCGTTATAGGGATAGCTGAGAACAGACTTGTTAATTAGAGATCCAAACTTGTAATTGATATTCACACCCAAAGACAAATGCTTAAAAAACAAGACAGAAGTGCCCAAGTAAGCATTATTGATACCCCCGGAGGCAGAGTATGCGTTGGAATAAATCAGACTGTTGCCGTCAAGATCGGTCAGGCTACCCGAAGAACTGAAAGCATAACCCAATCTGGTATATTCATAAAGGCCCAGACTTAAGCCCCAATCTTTGCTCAGGGGTATTTTGACGGCTGCATACTCAATATTGGAATTCAGTCTGGCTTCTCTCAGATTGTTTTCCCTGAAACGCGTGTAGACTGCGCTCAAACCGAAATCAAACAAAAAACTCAAGCTGTCTACGGCGGAATAAGAAGCAGGATTCATAGGATTAATCTGGCCCGAACTACGCAAACCGTAACCGATTCCACCCATACCGGAGGCTCCGCCAAAGGCGGGTTCGGAAATGATTCCGTATCCGTAACGGCTGTAAGGCGAAAAGGTATTGTTTTGGGCAGAAACCGACCAGTAAAACAGGAACAGCATTAAGCCTGCTATTAGTATTTTTACGCCTGGACGGATGTTAGGAGTTAACATAATCGATGAGTATTCTGTGTAAACCGGTTAAAACTAAATTCGGGCGTGCAAAGATGTCACTTTTTAGTTTCCCTGCAAAATAAATTAAATCGCCTCCGGTTAAAAAGGTCAAAAGTTCCGGATGTTTCTGTCGATGCTGAAGTATATAACCGTTGATTTCATGAAAAATTCCTTGCAATACCCCGGCTTTGATGGCCGACGGGGTATCTTTACCGAATTCCGGGAAATCGCCAACCGAAATTTCGGGCAAGGGCAAGGCCTTGGTGTTTTCATGCAAAGCTTTCATTCTTAAATAAATACCGGGGGCAATATTGCCTCCTTCATACACTCCTTCGGCAGTGAGCAAATCGTAGGTTATGGCTGTACCCAAGTCTACAATAAGTGAAGGTTTACCGGGCGCCAGCGTCCAGGCTCCCACGGCAGCAGCCAGACGGTCGGCTCCCAAGCTTTGGGGTTGAGAATAATTATTCTTTACGGGAATAGGGGTAGTCGAATCGAAACGAAAACACAGGTTTATATTTTGTTTAATGGCCTCGTATTTGACATCGTCCGTACGATTCAACACAGATGAATAAATGGCTGCCCGGGGCTTAAATTGCTTAAATATTTCCCCGGAAAGCATTTCTTCAGGAGGTTGAGTGTAAAAAATGGCAACAGGCTCAAGGGCATCAAGCCGTGTATAATCCGTTTTTGCCCCGGGAGCATTTTCGAAAAAGGCCCATTTACAAACTGAATTCCCTTGATCAATTATCAGATTCATTGTTGATTCTATTATTCAAAGAGATCCGCGTACAATCAAACGAGTAGGTACATAGGTTTGTAAACGTTCGTTATGATTGATAAAACGAGCTGCGAGCAAACCCATTTCCCTGAAATCAACAGAAATGCAGGTTATTCCGTTATCGATTACTTCCAGCATGGGGGCATCGTTAAAAGTCACCAGGCCTACATCTTTTCCCAGCATCAATTTTTTGGCCCTGCAAATTTTAACCGCCTCTATCATATCCGTATGTGAAACAAGTAGAAAAGCTTCGCCTTTGCGGATATCCTCTTTGCGGATATGTCTTTCTATCAATTGACTGCCCAAATTGTTTTCTTCGCAAAAGCGGTGAAAGAAACGTATTCCTCCCCGGGGGTGCTCAGAATTAAGCGGAAACACAAAATTCAACTTTTGGTATTTCAGAAACAAAGGACTGCCGGAACTCAGGCAATCGTACAAAGTAGTATCGAATCCCTGGCATACATAAGCGTAACCCGATTTGTCGAATTTTCCGAAATCGATCAATAAGACTTTACTGCGATCCAACAGATTCAGCACTTCGGAATACACATCATTCAGCAAGTTCATTACCACATACTTATTATAACGTCCCAGGCTGTTTTTTATGATCATATTGAAATGATCTTCATTATAATGATGAAAATACAAATCCAAACGATCGTTGGGCGATAAATTTTCGGTGAGCGCGTTATAGAGTTTGTTTTTGTAAGGACTGAAAATATCCAACATAACCAACACATGATTGATGGACGAAGATACGTAATAACCTTTGGTCGGGGCAGATTGAATGGCACCCGAAAGCTTTAATTCCTGAAAAGCTTTGAAAACCGTATCTCTGGCTAAGTTGAGCTCTGCACTCAATTTGTTGATCGAAGGCAGCATTTCTCCCTCTTTGTATTCTCCCTGGGCAATAGCTTGTCTAAGAGCGTCTGCCAGTTGCTTGACTTTGGTAGTATTGGATTGAAATTCTACTCTCATTTTTGGGCTAGTCGAACACAAATTTAGTTAGATAAACACTTCCTGCCGGTGTCACTTCGTTGGCTCTGACGATGTCGAACACATATTTAGTTGGATAAATACCCGTTGAATCTGTAAAACTCTACTTCTCAACTCCAAAGTCTTTTTGTTGTTGCTCTACTTCCTTCAACAGGGTTTTAATTTCCTGCTCAGACAGCTTTACTCTGTCTTTGCCCTTATCAAACCGGTAATCTTCCTGATTTGAAGATTGATACGATTCAAGGTAATTAAAAGGCAAACGGGCCGGAATGCTTTCAAATTCAATCTCGGCAGGAGCCGGTGAATGCTGTCCTTCGAACAAAACTCTGGCCTTGACTTTGATCTTTCCGGCTTGCCTGGTGGAACGAATCAATACCGGTGCCGATCCGAACTCCACCGCTCTGGGATTGGCCCCAATGGAGGCGTCGCCAATTATTTCGCCCTCTCCTTCGACGCTGAACAAAATATTATCTTTGGCTAGTCTGCGCACATTGCCGTTATCGTCGGTGACTTCTGCAACGACTACCAGAAAATCGCTCCCGTCCGCGATCAAATGCTGCCCGTCGTGATCGATTCTTAATCTTAATTTGGTGGAGCGCCGGGAAGGCATTTTTTTAGTGCTGCACACCGTTTTCCCGTCTATAATGCCTTCGGCCACAAAGCTCACTTGTTGCCAGTTTTTCTGTAAATAACTCAATTCTCTCATTTGCCAGAAATCGAAGACATTTTCGAATATGACCGGTGCATTGGGCATACCCTTATCCTTATGTAGAACCGGTTTTACAATGGTATCCTGCTCGCGGCAAATCAAACGCACGGAATCACAGTTGCTGAATACCACCAGATCGGCATTCGAAAAAGGAGAAATCTCATGAGCAATAAAAACCATGGGGCCGGTTTCGATGAGTGGATGTTCAAGCTGCGGTGATACCTGGCTTTTAAACATGTAATAAGCGTATTTGGGCTGCCTGAAACAATCTGTCTGACCACCCCAGTAAGGATCGGGGTGATAGCCCCTCTGGTGATCGAAAGCGTGCCATTGAGCTCCTCCGATAAATTGACCGCTGGTACGGAACATTTCGTCGTAGGAATCGGCCAAAGACAAGGCCTGAACCAACAGGGGTAATTCTCCCCAACTTCTCGAAGCCCGGTTGTTGTTGTTTTGGGCATACCAGTCGTCGACATTTTCGCCAAATTCACGGGTGAAAATGCATTGTTCGGCCGCTCCTTCGTCCTTAGGCCAACCGTACACCACTCCGTAATGTTGAGCAACGCCTTCGGAATGCATATCGGCAGCTGCCAGAGGGGCTCCGGGATAAGGAAATTCTTTTTGTGTAATTTCCAAGGCTTTCATAGAAAAGTCCAGCGGAAAACGGGTTTCATTCAAAATAGGTTCCCAAAGCAAGACCGAAGGATGATTCCGGTCGCGGCGTATCATTTGTGTAACATCGTCCAACACGTATTCCTGAAATTGAGGGTCCCTGTTCCAAAACTGCCAACCCGGGGTGGCCACTATCATAAAGATACCCAACTCGTCGCAAGCATCCATAAAGGCAGGATCCTGAGGATAGTGGGCAGCACGGATTATTTCACAACCCGCTTCACGCAGTTTTTTTACATCCCGCCAATGCTGGGAGTTGGGCATGGCGTTGCCCACGTAAGCAAAATCCTGATGCCGGTTGGTTCCGATCAATTGGCCGTAAGGCTTGCCATTGAGCCAGAAACCTTCTTTTCCCTTGAATTCGGCCAGACGGATTCCAATGCGGCTTATTCCTCCGTCGAGCATGATTTTTCCCTGTCTGACCTGCGAATGAATCCGGTACAAATAGGGAGAGGCCGGAGACCATAAATAAGGTTGTTTGACTTCAATAAGCTGATTTATAGTCTTTTTTTCACCGGCTTCCAGGCTCAGGTTGTTCCTGACTTTTTTAACCAGCTTACCTTCAGTGTCGTATAAGGCCGTTTCCAACACCACCGAACGTTTTTGATTGTCTTTGTTGGCTATTTCGGTATCCACATATACCTGAGCCGACTGTTCGGATATATTGTCGTAATGAACAAAAACACCTCCTCCGGCCACCTGGTGGCTTTCCACCACAGGGTCCGTGATGTGTACCGGTGCTTTGGCTATCATCCATACATCGCGGTAAATGCCCCCGTGATACGCAAAATCGAGGGTATATTGCGTTTTACCCGGAGGATAAGACTTATCATCGCTGTTGTCGGCGCAAACCGCTATCAGGCAAGTATCGCCGGCTTCCACTCCAAATTCGTTCAAATTAACGGCAAAAGGCAAATACCCACCCAGATGCTCCAGGACTTGTTTACCGTTGAGATAGACGGTGGAACGGCCCATCACGGCTTCAAAGTACAGGGAAATTTGCTGCCCTTGCAGAGAGGAATCCGGAACAAAGCGCTTTCTGTACCAGGCTTTGCCCTGATAATTGCGTCCGCCGCTGCCTTCGGCCGGCATCAACTGGACAGTGTGGGGTAAATTTACTATCGGCCAGGCCTGATCGTCAAAATCAAGGTTCCGGGCTTCGGGGACATCTCCCCGGTAAAATCGCCATCCCGGATTGAAGTTATAAACCGAACGTCCACTGCCTTCCAAGGGGAAAAAACCGGCTATGGATATTTCCGGCTGATAAGCCTGCAAGGACGTTAAAGATAAAAACAAAGCGATAAATAAGACTAACTTTCTCATTATTAAAAATTTATAGTATATGATCATTCCTGAATTGCCAACCGGTTTTCTACGTCGGCCAACCTTTCTTTGGGGCTTACCTCCAGGCGCAGCAACTTACCGTTTTTCAATTCGGCTTCGACGGTAGTCTGTCCCGGAGCATGCAATTTAAAATGCACATCCCAGTCGGCAGGCCAGGCAGGAAAGAGTAAAATACGCTCCCCTTCCGTTTGCAACAACATCTCCTGCAAGCCGATTGAGGCACTCCCACCCCAGTTGTGATCGGGAGTCCAATCAAAGCCCGGCCCCCAGAAACAGGGGAAACGATGCTCCGCATCTTTGAATTTCAACAAAGTCAGTTTCTTTGCCTCTTCTGTTAAACCGAGACAGGCTGCAAAAATATTGTATTGCTTCCAGCCGACATGGCTGTAAAACTTTTGTACATCGGGATCCAGCCAATAGGTATTGATGGCCGTATCCTTGTCTTCGGAGACAACGTTATATATTCGCCAGGGAAACACGGGATACAACTGCGGAACTTCCGTATTGTTTATTCTCTCCCAATGCAGAGCCGGAGCAATCACTTTCTTTCCTTCGATCTCACGGAAGCTGATAGGCGGTATCGTTTGGAGCATCTTTTCCCAACGCTCCCGTTGATCTGAACTCAGATTTTCCAGGGCCAGCAAAGACTCCAACACCACTTTGAGTCCGGCAATACAACTGGTTGAATTATAAGCCATTTTATAGGTCTCACATGCCGAAGTAGGGTACAAAATCAACTGTCCGTCGGCATTCAATTCCTTGCTACCCCGCTGCCGTGCCAGAAAGCGATAGTGCTCATCGAAAAAAGTCAGCGTACTCTCAATAAATTCCATATAAGGGCTGATGTCGCTGCCTGCGTAGCGATGACTTTCGAGTATCATCAGACAAAACTCCAATACCGTCTCCCATTGGTACTCCAGCCAGGCATTGTATTCCAGCCCCGGATCGTAGTTTTCGGGACGCTTCCACCCGTATTCGCTTGGATTGGGCAACCCGAAATGTTCCATCTGCTCGGTATAACAGGCTCCGTTGTGGCCCCAATAATGATTACTCCTTAATTCGGCGTTTTTAAGGCTTTTACGGTAAAACTCAAATTGAGGGATCATCAAATCAAAATCCCCGCTTTTAAGCATGCCAAAATACACGAGGCGTTGATTCTGAGCGGTAAAAGTGCCACCTCCCCAATTGCGGAAATCAGGCGTGAAAGGCCGGTCCTCGCGCACGTGAACAGGGTCGAAGGTAAACAAGCCTCCGTTGAATTTGGTGGGAGCCTCTCCACGAAGGTTACAAGCCAGCATATAGCGGAATAACTGATAATTACGTCCTACTTTCCAGCTTTCGGTATCTGGTTGTTCCGGATCAATACAAATAAAACTGCGATCCCAAAACTTTGCCCACCAATCGGCGTTGAGTTGCTTGTCGCTGCGAGGTTTAATTAAGCTTTTAATACTATCTAAGCCTTTATGCCAGCCATCAACTTGCTGAGTAGTGTGAAAAACCAGACGGACGGCATGATTTTTGGATGGCTTCCTGCTTTCCAGCCTCCAGGCCTTAAAGTCCGTACCGGCGTAAACTCCTGCAATGGTGTCTTTGAACACAAAACCATCGGCACAGAGCTCACCACCGAAGCGAAGATCCGACAGAGGATCCGTCATTTGTTCCTTCACCTCTTCCATGCCCTGTTGCTGAACTACCACGTCGAACATGGTGCCGGAGGAGGGATTTTGATGATAAAAAACGATGCCGTTTTCGTTTATATCAATTTTATCGGCACTGGTCTTCAAATCAGCCGGCGGAGCCCATTTGTAGGAGTTGCTCTGACTTTCGTTTTTACGGAGCAACCTGTCGCGGTATCGCCAATTTTCGTAGGAGATCATTGCTTTCCGGGGACTGGCAGAGCGAATATCCAAATGAATGACCGGCTTAAACACATCGGCCCATACATCGATGTCCACTTTATTGCCTTTGCTGCCGGCCTGAATGTTGACCAAACCCCGGCTCAGTTTAAGACATTGCAGAAACTCAACCGTATCCAAAGGCTCATCGGGAAAACTCAACCGAAGGCGACCGCCTTTGAGGAAGCAACTGTTTTCGTCGAAACTGCCGCTACGCGAAAAATACACCAATAATTCCCCCTGCTCAACCCAGACATTCATACCTATGTCTCCGCCCCCACAGGGCATGGATTCGTTCGAACCTTTACTCTGAGTAGTCCAGGTCAGTTCGTAATCTTTCAGTAAATCAGCAGGTTTGGCAAAGCCAAAAGTCCAGGCCGACAACAAAACCAGGCTTAAAAAAAGGTGCTTACTATTTTTCATGCTTTTCAAAAAATTTTATTTCATCCCGGGACCAATTATCGGTTCTGAAAGAGGAAACGGCCTGGCCGTTCACGCCAAATAAATCGCCCTCCGAAATATTATCAAAGGCGTAACGGGCCGCAACGGGTTTGGGAACCGAGGCAGACCATAACTGAATCTTATCCCGGTTGATTTTGGCCTGAGCTGGATAAAAAACCTTGTCTTGGCCGGCTATCCAAAAATGCTTCAGGCTGCCCCTTGTTCTGTCGAGACCCAGCCCTGCCCTGTCAAAACTCAGTATAAGCATACTGTCGCGCTGCTCACAAGCCGAGTAGCGAGGGCTGCGGTGTTCCGGGCTTTCCAGTCCGTAGCTGTCCACCAGAGCCAATAGGGCAAGACGTTCCCCGGCCTGTCGTTTTTTTCTCGGATGAATATCGCTAATCAGACCGGCATCCATCAACACGGCCATACCGCAATTGGGGATCAAGTCTTCGACCTGTGCCTGAGCTTCCCTGAGCAGGGCGGCATTCACCGCTTGTTCGCCCTGAGGTGTAATCAGGGCATAATCGTAGGGAGCAATCTGACAATAATAGAAAGGGAAATCCCCTATCCCCCAATCTTTACGCCAGGTTGAAACCATTTGCGTTAAGAGCTCTTTGTAGCTTTCGGGCCGGCCGGTATTGGATTCTCCCTGGTACCAAATACAGCCTTTGATGTTCATACCGAGGAAGGGATGAACCATGCCGTTGTACAGGGCTGTTGCCGTATGAGTGGAAGAGCGCACTTCCTCCTGAGTTCGTGGGATAGGCAAATCCGACAGACCTTCGAGGCTTTCGGCGCTCATCCATGCCTCGATAAAAGATCCGCCCAGACTGCTGTTTATCAAGCCTACCGGCACTCCGAGCAATTCCCGCAGGTAACGGCCGAAATAATAAGCAGTGGCACTAAAGTCGGCTACCGTTCCGGGCGAAGCTTCCTGCCAATGGCCTTGTACATCATTGGCCCGGGAAGCCAGGGCTGCTCTTTTGACAGTAAACAAACGCAACTGATCGTCTTTTGAATGCATCAGGTCCTGCAGGCCGCCCTCTATTCCCTGTGCGGGATAGCCCTTCATGGGCATCTCCATATTGGATTGACCGGAGCAAAACCAAAGTTCTCCTATCAAAACATTCTCGAGCAAAAGTTCCTCTCCGTCATCCAAAAGAATGGTGTAAGGCCCGCCGGCCTCCGGGGTATTAAATTTCAATTCCCAATAACCTTCGCTGTTTGCCTTGGTTGCATATTGTTTGTTGTCCCAGGAGGCTTTAAGCCTGACGCTGTTACCGGATTCCGACCATCCCCAGATTTTGGTTTCCTGTTGTTGTTGCAACACCATGTTGTTCGAAATAAAGGCAGGTAAACGCAATTTTGCCTCCATTTTTTCGGGCAACACCAACACAAAGAGCAAGAGAAGCAAATGAACGAAATATTTCATACTATTGAGCTTGATTTATCGTCCATACTAATTTAATATCCCCTTGAATACCTGACTCTTGCAAATATTCAACAGGGAAGTTTTGTAAACTGAAACCTTCTCGCGAACGAGGTCTGTTAACTCTCCATATACGAGCATTCGTCCAGTAATCGTCCTCCTGAATCAGCTTGTGATTGATGGCCTGCACCCTATTGTACCAGGTATTGGCAACATTGATTTTCAACTCGTTTTTTCCGGTTTTCAATGCTGAACTTATTTCCAATAAGTAGGGTTGGGTCCAAACAATGCCACAGGATTTTCCGTTCAGAAAAACTTCGGCCATCATATTCACACTGTCGAATTTCAGATATATTTTCTCAGCTTCGGGAATTTTGTCAAGTGTGAAAGCCGAATGATATTCTGCTGTTCCTGCGTAATATTTAATATCCATATTGTCCGATTTTCGCCAATCGAATAAATCCGTACTCTCCATGCTCTTATCGAGTGCATCGAAACGGATCTTCCAAGGATCCAAGTCTAAGCCGGAAGTTGTGTACTGCTCCGGCCGATTATTGCTTTCTTGCGTAGTTTTATTCCTTAGGACAATAAAACCCGACTGTGCAGGAGACAAATCCAGGCGAACTATGGTCCTGCCTTGTTCTATGCGCCAATTTTTTATTTCGGCAATTTCGGCTCTTTGAGGATCAAACCACTCCGGTATCCGGCCTGCTCCGCGCAGGGAAATTTCAAGTTCTTGAATCGAATCAAGTTGGTTGGATATAAACCAGATGTCGCTTGCTCCCTCTCTGCGATGATTCCAGGCAAGATCATACAATTCTTTGCCCTGTAAATCTTTGAACAGGACATCGGCTTCCAAACCGAAGCGATTCATGTTTTCTTCTTTGAAAGGTAAAAGACATGCTTGTTGTTGAGCTTTTTCCCAAATGGCATGAGTCAGTTGCTCCAATTCCCGGTTGCGTTGCTCTTTTTGATGATAATCGGGAATGCAGACCGGACGTTCAGAAGGCAGGAGCACAATGACTCCGGCATCTTGTAGTTCTTTTATTTTGCGGGCTACCTCGAGACTCATATACCCGGCATCGGGCGCCATCTGATGCGGTTCGGGAAATACCAACACTCTGTAACCGGCTCCGCCGGGTAAAACCATCCTGCCGTTTTCGGCCCGGGCCAATCGCAAGAACGCGTCTTTGTTGAAAGAATCGTATTTATAACCTCTCAGAGGATCTATCCATTGGTTGGCCGTATACATATTGGCCGAAGCCGTTACATTGACCGAAGTAGAATGCACGGGTGCGCCCTGGTTCAATTTGCGAAGCTGTTCAGAGGCAAGGGCTTCTTCTCCAAACAAGCCGGGCAACGAAGCCACCAGCCTATCGGGTAAAATGGCCCTGCGGGGAAGCTCCTCTCCCGTAAACACGGCAATGTCGTTTACCGGAACACCCCGCTGTAGCATGGCCTGGCAACGGCTAAGGTAATTGACCCACTCCGAAGCATAGGGCCACCATGTTTGCCCTCTTTGCATAAACAAACCTATGCCGTCCAGGGTCATCCCGGGGTATTTTCCAATAAAGGGATGATGACAATACACGTGAAAGAATAATTTGTTCACCCCCTGGGCAAAATTGAAATCGCCCAAGGTTTTAACCATACGGGGATGTTCGTTCCATTCGCCTCTCAACTGGGTAAAGCCTTCGGCCTGCACGAGATTTTTTCCGTAAATATGTGCTCCCGAAATGGCATCGGCCATATCGTTGGGCTTATCGTGCGTGGGACTGTCGAGCCAATACTCGCCCATGGGCAGATCCACCCTCTGATAATGCAGCATACCGTCGCTAAGCATGGTCGGGGAAACGCATTCCGAAGAATAAACGCAGTTCTTCTGTGCGGCCAGCTCGCTCATGGTGGCAAAAAATACATCATTCACCAACTCTGTTACGGTTTGGCGAATATCGAGCAACACACTCTCCGAAATATCCGCACTGCCTATGGGAATGCCGGCGTAGAGGGGCAAATAGGGTAAAAGATCGTAGGAACGGCGTTGACGGAATTCCTCCAGAAAATTTGGGGTCCAGTTTTGGCTACCGCATTCCCAACTATCGGAATGCATATTTGTTAATACGCCTTTTAGTAAGCTCTTGTCCACATGTTTATAAACGGCACCAAACCAATTGTCGAATTGCAGACGGACGGCTTCGGGATTGAACTTATCGCATTCCAGGCCCCTGCCCCCGCCTCCGGTTTCATTCTCATGGCCCGTGGAAGTATGTCCCATCCTCAATATCAGCCAGTCGCCCTGCGGCAGGTCCAGATTGGTCAAGTTGCCGGACTCATCCATTTTATCGCTGATGTTGATAATATCTCCAAGTGGAACGCAATTGGCGGCGGCTAAGTTGTTTTCTGTGGTTCGTTGGCTTAAACGCCAGACAACTCCGCTCTTTCCTTCAAAATTCTCTATCAAGGGCCGGCTGTTAAGCCTGATTTTGGTAATACTGAGTTCCGGTTTCCATTTGGCCGGATCTATGTCTTCGGCTGCCGGTTCGGTACCTTCGGGTGACCAATAAAAACGATAATACCTGGCGGTGGTTTCGGGCAGTGTATAAGTAGCGTCCGCATCGGTATCCTGCCAGCCTCTGCGTGCGGGAACGAGCTGTTTGACGTCGCAGAAGTTTTTTCCGTCGTTGCTGACGGCCACACGCAAACGATGCGCCTGAAAGTTATTGCCTCCCGTCACAATAGTAAGCGAACGGGCAGTAAAAGCTTGATCGAAAGTATATTGAATCCAGCAATCGTCTTTAGCCTTGAAGCGGCCGGAACCGTCCAACAAAAAGCTCAACTCTTGTCTATCACTGGAACTGACTTTGGGCCGGAGGTTTTCGCTGCTCTCCAATGCAGGAGCAGGCAAAGCAAAAACGGCAATATCGCGGTAATAATCGATGTCGGTTTCAGGCTTGTCCAATTTGAGTTGTTCAATCCGGCCTCCTTTGACCAGCGTTTCGGAATACACCACCTTTTGCATGGACATCTCCGGAGTAATCCAGGGACCGCCGGCAAGGGCAAAACCATCGCAGATATGCATACCCATTTTCAGACCCAAACGGCCGGCTTCTTTCATGGAAAAACGCACCATCTCCCACCATTCGTCCGAGAGTTGCAATACGGTGTTGGACATATACTGCACTCTGGAAGAATCACGAATGGGCATTAAATAGGCACCTTCCAGCCCGATTTCTTTCATGGCTTCCAAGTCGGCAGTGATCCCCTCTTTGGTCACCGCGCCATTGATCCAATACCAAAAAATCCAGGGTTTGGCAGTGTCGGGAGGATTTAAAAAAACCTCATCCAACGAAGCTGCCCGCCGGCAGGAAAAAGTACCTAAAAGCAAAAAGCTTAATAGGACTATAGCAGTTCTCTTCATATAACTTATTCTTTTTGTTTCATTGTTGCCTGCCCCGATGCTCTCAAGGGCCGTACAACAAATAATTTGATTATTGTATCACTTACTTGTTATTGTTCCTGTGTTACAAGCCTTCGATCCTGTAACGAACCTGAGTTTTCTTTACCGTATATTTTTTTAAAACGCCCGGTCCGCAACTACTGTTACCCAAGCCTAACTGCTGGGCATCGATGGAACATATCACCGCCTTTCTAGCTTGCAAAGCGGTATAATGACGACAATTGCTCAGGTCGGTAGCCAGATACGGCAAAGCAGAGAAAGAAAAAACATCTTCTACTGCCGTAATTTTTAAACCTTTATTCCTGCTATTCTTAAGAATCAAATACTGCGTTTCTTCGTGATTTCCACTTTCCTGAGGTCTCGGATATGGAAATAACTGATCGGCCACTGTCGACGACCACAACCCGGTGCGCATGCCGGTTTTACGGTCGGGATAAGTTTCAAGGGGCCCCGGGCCGTACCATTGCAGTTGCTGCAGGTCTTCGGCAAAAGCCCAGGCGACTCCCAGACGCGGCAGAACCGGTAATTCCCCTTCGGGATGGAATTGATGTTCGACATCCATACTTCCATCGGCTCCTATTCTGAAGACGGAAGTACAGCGTATGGTACCTTTGAGGTAGGTATAAAGGCTCTCGGTTTTGATTTCGACCGGGCCGTCCGGTTCAGGATTGCAGCTAAAGTTAAGCAGCTTCCTTTGGGGCGTAGCCATCAAGTGAGTACTCCAGTCTTTGGCCAACCAGTTACCGAAGCCGGCATCGTTGTCTGTCGGGGCTCGATATGCCTGAAAATTCGGCTGAGGAAACAATGCTTCTTCGCGGGAGAGCATTTCCTGCCGTTTAAATACCAGAGAAACCAGGGCTCCCGTTTGTTTATCCCATTGCTGGGAAAAATCCTTACCTTCAACGATCAAAATCTGTTCCTTGTCGTCAATTCCGATTTTTCCTTTTTTGAGTTCCGGAGCCGTCAAAGCGGCCTTTTTCAGATTAAATTCTTCCCAGGCAAGTTCGTGGCCTTTTTTGGCCCACAGGGCATCTTCTTTGAGTTGCAGACTCAAAAAAAGACGTACATCGCCCCGGTATTTTTTTCCAAAAGTCAAAGGAAGCTTCAGTTCATGGCTGTCTCCCGGCGCAACGGCGGGCAAGTCCATATTGCCTGTTTCTATGGTTTTACCGTCGGAAATCACTTGCCAGCTTAAGTTATACTGATCAAGGTTAGTGTGGTGATTTCGATTGGTTATGCGATAATGATACTCGTCTTTGCCTTGTTCGAACAAAGCCGGCTGATAGACCTTTTTCACTTCCCAGTATTTAGGCGTGGTTTGCCGCTCGGCCAGTATAACACCGTTCATGCAAAAAGCCTTGGAGTTAGGATAATCTCCAAAATCGCCCCCGTAGGACATTTGAACCCGTCCGTCTTCGAGAGGTTTGGCCAAAGCCTGATCGACCCAGTCCCAAATAAAACCGCCCAGCATACGGGGGTGACTGTAGATTTCGTCCCAATATTCCTTGAAATTCCCCAAGGCGTTGCCCATGCAATGCACGTACTCGCTGGTCATAACCGGACGATCGTCGGCGGTGTTGCGTGCTATACTCAAAAGCCTTTCCCAGCGGGCATTCTCGGGACGTTCCGCATCGGAACCTTCGGGAATATTCGGATTCAGGTATTCGTCCTGAACCCGGGGATAAAAACGGGCAATAACGTCTACTGTTTCAGGATCCTTTATGTTGCCCTGAGCCCCTTCGTAATGAATTTTCCGGCTGGGATCAAAATCCCGTATCCAGGCGGATATGGCCGCAAAATTCGGTCCGTAGCCCGATTCGTTACCCATAGACCAGAAAACAATGCTGGGGTGATTGCGGTCGCGCATAACCATACGCACAGCCCTGTCCATAAAAGCGGCATGCCAATCGGGCTCGCTGGCCAGGAAGCCCCTTAGCCCATGGGTTTCAATATTGGCCTCATCCATTACGTAGAGGCCGTATTGATCGCAAAGCTCGTACCAGCGGTTAACGTTGGGATAATGAGCAGTACGAACAGCATTCACGTTGGCCTGCTTCATAAGCAGGATGTCCTGCAACATACGTTCTTCGCTCACCACCTTGCCGGTAAACGGATCGTGTTCGTGACGGTTTACTCCGCGAAAACGTATGGGTTTCCCGTTAATAAGAACTTGTCCCTGCTTAATTTCCACACTACGGAATCCGACTTTCGTCTGTATCTTTTCTACCGCCTCCCCTCCTTCATTATATAAACCCAATTCGAGGGTATAGAGATAAGGGGTTTCGGCAGTCCACAAGTGAGGGGAAGCTACTTCCACATCGAACCAGCCAAAACTGCGGGCACCGCGTTGGGGCGTTCTGGCATTGAGAATATTGGAACGAATTTCACGGTTGAGCACCGGCACAGCGTCTTGTTCCAGGGTTTGTTCAAAAACGGCTTTCCCTTCGGCATCGTACAAATCGGCCCTCAGCACGTATCCGTCTGCTGTTTGTCCGTCGTATACCGATAGTTTCGGTTCAATCAACAGACGGGCATTTGTGTAAGTATCATCCAGTTCGGTACGTACACCAAAGTCGTAAATGCGGATCTTTTCGGTAGCGTACAACGACACATCCCGGTAAATACCCGACAAACGCCACATATCCTGGTCTTCGAGGTAACTGCCGTCGCTGTAGCGAAATACCTGCACGGCTATCAGGTTTTTCCCGGGCTTTACGCAGCCGGTAACGTCGAATTCCGACATCTCCATACTGCCCTGGCTGTATCCTACATACTGCTCGTTGACCCATACATTAAAAGCACTCATGACCCCGTCAAAGCGCAAGAATATTTTTTTTCCCGACCAGGCGGCAGGCAACTCAAAAGTACGCCTGTAGGAACCCGTCGGAGTCCTTTCGCTAAAAGAAGTATACCGGGGATCGGGCTCTGAGCTTACCAACGGCGGTTCGATTTTGAACGAATAACCGGCACTGATGTAAATCGGAGTTCCGTAACCATGCAACTCCCAGTTGGAGGGTACCGGGATTTCCGCCCAGCCGGCATCGTCGTAATCGTTCCGGTAAAAGGACGTTGGGGCTTCTTCTACCTTGGGGACGTATTGAAATTTCCAGTTGCCGTTGAGGCTCATCGTTCTGTCCTGCTTTTCCTCCAAATAAGGAACGTAAGAAGCTCTGGCAGGCAGTCTGTTTATTTCCAATACTCTATGATTCTCCCAGAGGGGGCGGAATGCCTGAGCACTACACAGGCAAGAACCGATTATAAGGCCGGCGATGAGCAGGCCGATGTTTTTCTTCATAATGAATGTATTAACGATCCAAGGGCATCCAAACTGTCATCTCTTCAAAACCCCTGTTTCCGAAAGCATAATAAGGAATCAATCGTACCGGCACTTTCTTTTTGGCCGAAGACACTTCTCTGTAAAGTACATTATCCCAGTTTTGTTGGTCCACATACCAGGCTTCTCCCTTGAGGCTCATCAGGCGGCTGCCGTCGATTTCCATCATCTCGGGTTGAAAGCTAATGTCCGAAGGAATGCTGATATTATCGATTTTATAGTTCCCCAGATCAGCAGACTCCAGGCAATACACCAGAGGTCCCCACATAACGGCTGTCTGATTGCGGGTTTCTTCGAGCAAGGGATTGGATTCAATCAATCTGGGCTGAATACGCATGTTGAATGTTATATTATCGGTCTTTTTCCATTTTGCCTGTACCCGGGCATAGCCCTTTTCTACCTGTAATTCTACCGGATTACCGTTAATGCTGAGTTCGTAATGATCGCACCATCCGGGTATTCTAAAAAACAGGCTGAAATCGGCCTTGCGGGGAAGCTTGGCAAACGTCAGCTCCACTTTGCCGTCCCAAGGATAATCGGAACGCTGAACGATCTCAATATCGGAACCATCCGCCAATTTGGTGGCCAAGTTACTGGATCCATAGAGGTTTAGCCATACTCCCTCTTTGGAAAGGCTGTAAGCATAATTCTGAGCTTCACAAATGGTACGTACCGTATTGGGCGGACAACAAAAACAACTGATGTATTCTGTACGCTCTTTGGGCCAACGCAGCACATAGGGAAAATCTTTTGAAAGACGCAGAGGATTGGTATAGAAATACTTGGTCCCGCCTAAGCTGATACCCGACAAGACACTGTTGTACAAAGTCCGTTCCAATACATCCACGTATTTGGCATCTCCTCCCAGCAGAAACATTCTCCAGTTGAAAAACATATTTCCAATATTGGCGCAGGTTTCGTTATGGGCGGTAGAATTGGGTAATTGGTAAGCCCTGCCGTAGGACTGATGTACTTTTTGTATGGAATCGGGCGTATAGTTGGTCCCATCGGGCGAAGTGCCGTCGTACAAAGCTCCGCAACCGCCGGTAATGTACATTTTACGGTAAACGATATCCGACCAGATCGACTCGAGATTTTCCAACAATAAAGCTTCGCCGGTTTCGGCATAGACATCCGCCACTCCGGCGTATAAATAATTTGCCCTGACGGCATGCCCCATAGCCAGTTTTTGCTGACGGAAAGGCACTCTGTCCTGATTGTCGTCGGTTCCGTTTTCGACCATACCCCTGATATTAATCAGGTTTTTAGATAAGTCCAGGTATTTGGGATCGCCTGTGGTACGGTACATTTCGACTACGCCCATATAATGAGAGGGACAAATGGCGTTGCGCGCCAATTCGGCGGTGGCTGTTTCGTAGAAACGGCACAAAAAATCGGCGGCCTTGATGGCAAGTTCCAGCATATTGCGCTTACCGGTAGCCCTGTAATGCACGCAGGCAGCAGTCATCAGGTGACCATGATTGTAGGTTTCAAAATTCAACCTGTCGCTGAAAGCTCCTCCCTGGGCAGTCCCAACAGCAGTTCCTACCGGTCCGCTTTGTTGCGAAGCTTGTTCTTTTTGTCTTTTACGCTCGGGAATGATCACCTGAGTATGCATGTAGCCGTCTTCGCGCTGGGCTTTGGCAATGGTGGTAATGATTCTGTCCATCAAAGCATCCAGTTTGGGATCTTTGGTGACGGCATACACTGCTGCCGCGCTTTCGAACCATTTGAAAAAATCCCCGTCGTTAAACGGAGGGCCGGAGTGCCGGCCTTCGGCTTCGCCGGCAGCAATTTCGAGATTCCTGAATGCATGCGAAACTTCGGGATCGCTCATCACATGCCACATGTTAATTACCATAGTATCGCGGCAAACCTCAAAGCGTTCTCCCCAAAAACCATCTGTCCAACTTACAGCCGACACATCGGTGTTCCATATTCTTGCATAAGGGCTTTTCGTGGTGTTTACCAATCCTTTGTCCTGTGCATACAGGCCGGTGCATGCCAGCAGGGCACACAGCATAATCGTCTTTTTCATGCTTTTCTTCTATTATAATTGTACGTTAAAATGATATTCTCCGGAGCCCAATTCAATCAATGTGCCATTGTTTTCGGTTCCCAGATAACGAATAGTCCGGGATGAACCGATGGGCCGGTCGCTTTCTTTAATATTCTTTTTGCGAACAACAGGCAAATAAACCAGAGCCGAAGAATTGGCCGGTACTTTGATACTCCAGTCTAAAGATCCCTCCGATTTTTTCCAGTTCGAAACCACCAATCCGTAGGGGGTTTTATAGGAGGCATTGATAAAGTTCAAATCGGCAATTCCAAAATCGGGTTTCATTACTATTCGCTTGTAAGCCACCTGTTCGGTATCGCTGCTGATGCCTGCCAGGTTTTCAAAACACCAAATCAGCAGGTCGCCCAGCAACATAACATGGTTACCCGAATTCATGCTGGGAGCGGCCGTGTCGCCATTCCACAATTCCCAAATGGTAGTGGCGCCTTTGGTCAGCATATAGCCCCAACTGGGTTGTTTGGTAGTGCTGGCCAGCAAGAAGGCAATGTCTCCCCTACCCATGGCAGTGAGTTCACGCATCAGCCATGAACCGCCGATGACACCGGTAGCCATGGTGCCTCCGTAGGTTTCCAACAGTGTTTTCTGAACATTTTCTTCCACACCCTTCCGGGCTTCGGCGGGAACCAGATCAAAAGCCAAAGGCAGGAGATTGGCTGTAACCGTATTGTTGCCGTAGTACTGTTTTTCGCTGTTGTAAAAATGCCGGTTAAAAGCTGTCTTCATGTCCTGGGCCATAATCAGATAAACCATGGAATCTTCCGGCTTATTCAGTAAATTGGCGAAACCGGACATTATATGATACAGCTTGTAAAAATAAGCGGTCGATATCAGTGCGCCTTCGGTAATGCGCGAAGGATCCTTGGAGTGTATGATTTCGGGAGCTTCGGGAGGCATACACCAATCACCGTATTTGTCGGCGACCAAAAGACCGTCTTTGAGATAATGCCGACGCATGTGCTCCATAAACAGCTTCATAGATTCGTAATTCTTTTCTATGGGCCTCAAATCTCCAAATTGGCGATAAAGCATCTCGGAAATAAAAAAGAAAGCGGCCGGCCAAGTGACGTCGTCGGAATAGTAATTCCAATACGCCGGAGCCACATCCGGAATGCTGCCGTCCCAACGTTGAGCTTCGCGGATATCGTCCATCCATTTGGCGTAAAGTTTGTCGTTTTCAAACAGGAAACTTTCTCCGTAAGCACCGATGGTACGATCTCCCAGCCAGGGCATACGTTCATTGCGCTGGGGACAGTCGATGGGCATACCTTTGTAATTTCCCTTGATGCCCCAGTAAGCATTGCGGACAATGCCGTTGAGCACTTCGGACGAAGATTCAAAATACCCCAGGTCTTCCATTTCGTCGCTGACGAATTCACCCGTAAAATTTTCGGGCTTGGGTTCTCCGGGATAATTGGTCAATTCCACGTAACGGAAACCATGAGTTGTAAAAATCGGAGCCCATTCTTCGCCCTGGGGATCGCCCTTCAGTATATATTTATCCGTCACTAATGCGTCTCTCAAATTGGCCATGCTCAAACTACCGTCTTCCTGCAAAATTTCGGCAAAACGCAGTTTCACCTCCTGTCCGGCCTTGCCTTTTACCTTCATACGTATCCAACCGGTCATGTTTTGACCCATATCCAGGATGTAGGTATTTTTATTAATCTTAGTAATAGACTGTGGATGAAAGACATCGCTTACTTTCATTTCGGGATTGGGCTGAGCGCGTATCACAGCCGTAGGAATAGTCACCCGTTGTGCCGGAAACCAATTTCTGCCGGTTTTGAATCCGACCTCAGTCCAACCGGGAAATTCCTTGCGGGCATCGTATTCTTCACCATCGAATTCGTTGTTACTGATAATGGGGCCGTCGGCTGTCATCATCCAGCGTTCGTTGCTGCCTATCGTCTGTCTGGTACCGTCTTCATACTCTATGTTTAGAATCATTCTCAGTTTGGGATAACCGAAATTGGCCCATTTGTAGGGCTTGTAATTCTGGCGCATAGCATAATAGCGACCGTTTCCCACAATCACTCCCAAAGCGTTCTGACCTTGTTGCAAGGAAGACGTCACATCGTAGCTGTTGTAAAGTATGCTTCTGCGGTAATCCGTGGGGGCCGGAGTCATTACATGATTTCCGATGCGTCCGCCGTTGATCCACAACTCGTACAAGCCTAGTCCGGAAATATGTACCAGTGCCTGACGCACCGGCTTGGCGCAATTAAATTCATTGCGATAATAACGGGCCGAAAGCCGGGCATGCGCTTTTTCCACGTCCCAGGGCATAGGCCCGTCCAAGCCTATCCAGCGACTGTTTTTCCAGTCGTTTTCGGTGAAAAGACCGGTAGCCCATCTGGCCGTTTCACTTTCTACAGCCTCCTTGTTCGCATTGGTCCAAATCTGCACTTTCCAGTAATAGTAACGGCTACTTCGCAATTCGGGGCCGGCATAGGGAATCAAAATGGAAGCATCTGAATTTTGCTTACCTGAATCCCATACGTCTGCCTGACCTACAGCCAGTTTTTCCTCGCTCGAAGCCACCATAAGCCTGTATGCCGTTTGTCTGACCCCACGGGCCTCTGTTTGCAATTTCCAACTCAAACGGGGATTGGGCGCATCGATACCAACCGGGTCCTTGAGCATTTCACAGCTCAATTCCACTGCTTTGAGGTCGGGAGCGGAAGACTGGTCTTGTTTGCAAGATATAAACACCAGGCTTACCAGCGCTGATATAAGAATAAGTCTTTTCATAGCTTTTATTTTAAATCGGGTAATACGGTCCAACTCTTATCTACATATTTTTTTGCGGCATCTACGGCAATCAATACAATGTCGTTGCCTTCGGCCTGCGGTTTCGGAGATTGAAAAAGCTGAACGCCGTTTTCAAATTCACCCAGGTAACTGAGAGCCCCGCTTGTGGGATCCATGTACCAGACCGACTTGGTCTGGCCACTTATTTTGGTTAAATCTATTTCCATGGGACGACTTGTATAATTGTAAACCAACAGATAATCGTTACCACGGGTAGCGCTGAGGCGTTCATAACGAACTCCGTTTTCACCGGCTATGACCGACTGATCGGGAATGCGTTCAAAAAAGGGAAAGCTCAAAATCAGGTTTTTCAAATACTTCATTTGATTAAAACCCTCGTCTTTAAGCGCTTCCACCCAATGTACCGTAGCACCGTAAGCGCCGGGGCGCGGACCTCCTTTGTACATCTGCATGATGGAACTGTTGCCGTAAGTATGGCCGAAAGAACCGGCAAATACGGACCAATAGGCGTAACGACGAACATCCTTGGCCTGCCAGAGAGGTTCTTTCGGATCGTGCAGCCCCTGGGGTATACCCTCGTAGCTGGGTTCGCCGTCTATCACCGGCTTAAGCGGCTCGTAGGTCTTGCTGATTTCAACGTAGCGCCAGTTGTCTTCTTCGGTTGAATCGGGCAAAAATTCCTTACCCGGCTCCGATTGTTCGTAGCGCCGGTGCCCACTTTGAAACATATTGAAATCCAGCCATTCGGCATTGTGCATCCAAATGGCCGATAAGGTGCGGCCAAAGGGATGAAAAGTCATCAAGTGATTCTTGTCGATGGCTTTGATGCTTTCGGCTAAAGCATGCCAAACTTCGGGTTTAACATCGCCGCGAATATCCCCTCCGATAAACCAGATGATATTGGGACGATCCTTGTAGCGTTCTGCCAGAAAAGTGCCGTAAGCTCTGGCTTGTTCTTCGTCCATCAGACCTCTTTTGACTAAACCTCCCCAAATACATACCATACCGATGTATATTCCCTTGGATTCTGCGGTTTCGACGATGTAATCCATGTGATCCCAATAGCCGTATACGCCTTCCTGATTGATCTTGCTGAAATCAAATCCGTCTATCATGGAAAGCTGACCGTAGGTATTGACCGCAGGCACCCCGTTGATGGTTTGCACCTGAACCACGTTGTAACCCGCCTGACGGCAGTTCTCGAGATAAAACTCCGCTTCGAGCCGGTTGAGTCTTTCGGGTAACAACCATCCGGTTTCACCCAACCAAAAAAATGGTTTGCCGTTTTCGTGCTGTAAATAGCATTGAGTAGCGTCCACCTGCAATTTCCCGTTATCCCAGGGCAACTCTTCTTTTTGTCCGCAGGCCAGAAGCACAAGCGTCAGCACCAACAGGCTGTTCTTTAAAATTAAATTCTTCAGTTTCATTTCTACTTTAGCTTAAGGTAATTGTTTTATAAATTGGTGTTTTCCACTTTGTATAAGCTCCGGCATATCCTCGCCGGGTAAAAACACCTTGGCATCGCAATTAGTCGGGATCTCCACCTTCATTGCGAACTGTTTATCTTCGTCGAGTTCCCACTCGACGCCGATCGTACCGTAAAGATTTTGTGTACGGCATTTCACCCGGGTCAGATCACCCACAACCTCGGGTTTTATTATCAGGTGCTGAGCTCCGGGGGCTTGTTCGTGATCAAACTGTATGCCGCCCAATGAACGGAAAAACCATTCATCGATCGAACCGAGCATGAAATGATTCCAGGAAGCACCTTGTCTTGGATCCCATTGTTCGGTCAGAGTAGTGGCTCCGAATTTTACCTGAAAACCGTATCCCGGCGTTTCTTCGTGATTGTGCATTTTGTACATCAGCTCGTTGAGGCCGTTGCGGGCCAAAACCTGAAACATATAACGATTGCCGACTTCGCCTGTGGTCAGCCTGTTTCCGTGAGCTTCGATATCGGCCACCAAACGATCGAGTACACGCTGACGATACTGTGGTTCTACCATATCTAAAAACAGCGGCAAGGCATAGGAAGTCTGGCTGCCGGTGCCGTAAATACAACTGTCTGCCCTGAAAAAGCGTTCGTGAAAAGCTTTGTTGACTTCATTACCAAGTTGGGTATAATAGTCTATGTCTCCCCGGATTCCCAGCATCGTGGCAGCACGAATCAACAATTGAATGTCGAGATACAAATGCGCCGTACCAACCAGAGGGACCGGGGTGTTGCGCGAAAAGCCCGATTTGAAATCACCGTAGTCGTACCAGTCTCCCAAACCGTGCATCACTATGTGATTGTCCGACCTGCTTTCGAGGTAATCGACGTATTTCTTCATGACAGGGTAATATTCCCTGATCAGGCGATCGTCGCCGTAACGCCAATAATACAGGAAGGGTAGTATTACCGAGGTACTGCCCCACTCCGGCGAATCGTTCCACAATTCCGAAAACTCAACGTACATGGGAGATGTGGTGGGTACCAATCCATTGGGATATTGTTCATCGGCCATATCCCTCATGACTTTTGGGAAAAGCCGGCTCAAATCGTAATTATACATCAGGCCTTGGCCGCAGAGTTGTACCTGTTCGAGCCAGCCTAATTTTTCTCTGTGCGGACAATCGGTAAAGACCGACTGCATATTGCTTCTCACAGCCATATTAACAAGTTTATGTGCATTGTTGAATATGGTGTTGGACGACTCGAAATGCCCGATATTTTCCGCTGAATTATGTACAAAACAGGAATTTATTTCGTTAATAACCGGCAAATTATCCGGATTCTCACCGCCCCGCATTACTGCTCCCTCCACCTGTATATAACGGAAACCATAATAAGAGAAACGGGGGCGCCAGTATTCTTCCCCGGCTCCTTTGAGGGTGTATTCATAATAATGCGGCCCGCCCGACTGGCTTTGGCTTACCAACCCACGATCGTTGAGCGATTCACCAAGAGTTAGTTTGACTTTATCTCCTTTTCTGCCTTTCACCTTGATTTCCGGATAACCGGAAAGGTTTTGAGCCATATCCAACACATACACCCAAACAGTATCTCCTTTTTCCGCCTGAGCCTCGCCGGAATTTCTGTTTCGTGCGGGCGGCATGGCCAAACGCTGCATGCTCTTGACCGGATAACGATTCATAATCTTTACCGGATTGGCTGTCTGCGGCAACAATGCACCTTTAGGAGCCTCTTGCACCACCACCGATCTCCAGTTGCTATCGTCAAAACCGGGTTTATCCCAGCCGGTCTGTTCCAAATTGGCATCGTAATCTTCGCCCCCATAAATACAATTGAAGGTAATGGGACTGAAATCGTATTTCCAGTTTTGATCCGAGATCCATTCGCCGGTGCTTCCATCGGTATACCGAACGAAGAGTTTGAAAAACAAGGTAGGAGGACCAAAACTCACGAGCAATTTGCGATAACGACCTCCCTGAACATTGAAGAAACCATTGCCCAGCAATACACCGGCTACGTTTTCGCCTTTTTTCAGCAAGTCTTTGACATCGTACACATTGTAATACACCGTTTTGTCGTAATCGGTCCATAGGGGAGCAAATTCAGAATCACCCACCTTTTGTCCGTTCAGACTCAATTCGTAATGCCCAAGCCCACTGATATACACCAGGGCTTCTTCTATGGGTTTACCCAGATTCAGTGCCCGGCGCAAATAAAGGCTTTGTTTAGACAGAGGGTCTGTAGCCGCCCACAAAGCCTTACTTTCGGGATCACGATTAACTAAATTACCTTCATATTGGCGGCCTTCGGGCAATTTGGAATCAGCCCTGCTTATGGCTCCTATCCATTGGGCATCCAGCCAGGCTTCTTCGGGTTTAATCCAAAACACCTGCTGTTTACTCCAGGCCGTTGTACGACCCTGTTGATCCCAAATGCGTACTCTCCATGCGTATTTTTGGCGTGCTTGCAATTCCGGGCCTTCGTAAAGAACCTGCTGACTGTTGTTTTCAGTGACTTTCCCGCTGCTCCATAGCAAGGATTTTTGAGAGGCTTCCCATCGATAAAATTCCAGTTCGTAGGCTTCTTGCACCACTGAATTCCCCGAAGCAAGAATTTGCCAACCCAGGCGAAAATCTTTGTTTTGCAACGCCAAAGGCCCTTCCTGATAATCCAGGCTCATTTTACCGATCCGGATTTCCGGTGTACAGGAAGAAAGGCTGCCGGCAAGCAGTAAAAGACCCAATAAAAGTTGAAATCGGCTTATATAGCTTCTCGTTTTAACAAAACGAATCGATTTGGAGTGCCTGTTTTTCATTATAAAGTATTGAATTATTGATTAACACTAATTTTATTCAAGGCCTGTTCTCTGAGCTAAAACGATTTTGGAACAGCACAGACCAGATAACACAACATGCTGAAAAACAACGAGATAACAGAAAAATGCTGTTGTATTCGCTGCCTGAGCCAAAAGTATTAAAAAATAATCTGAAAAATGATTAGATTTAGGCTCTTAAATAACAATTTATCCTAAATTGCGAGAGGCAACATAAATAAGCCGGAAAGAAGTAAAACCTAACACTTTATTCATTATGATTGATTCTAAAATTGAAGAAAGACTGCAGGAGATGAGGGCTTTCTACCGTACTAACACTACCAAAGATTACCGTTACCGGATTCATTCACTCAAAACCCTCTCTTCGTCCATAGCCAAACACGAAAACGAATTGATGGAGGCATTGGCCGCAGATTTGCATAAATCGCATTTTGAATCGTTTGCCACGGAGATCAGCATAGTACAACAGGAAATTCGTTTTCAGATCAGGCACTTAAGAAAATGGTCCCGAACCAGGAGATTGGCTACCCCTATGGTCTTTTTCCCTTCCAGAAGTTACCTGTACAAAGAACCTTATGGCGTGGTACTTATCATAGCTCCCTGGAATTATCCTTTCCATTTGTTGTTCAACCCCCTGGTCGGAGCCCTGGCAGCCGGTAATTGCGCCGTGCTCAAGACTTCGCCCCTGGCTCCGGCTACTGCCGGAGTGATGGAAAAAATCGTATCCTGCTTTCCCGTGGATTATATCAACATTTGGCACGGACACAGGGAGGTGAATCAGGCCTTGCTCAAAGCCCGTTTCGATTATATCTTTTATACCGGCAGTCCGGCCGTAGGTAAAGTGGTAATGGAAGCCGCCTCCAAACATCTGACCCCTGTCACCCTGGAGTTGGGAGGCAAGAGTCCCTGTATTGTGGACAAAGACGCAAACATCCGTTTTGCCGCCAGAAGAATAGCCTGGGGCAAAACCATCAACGCCGGCCAAACCTGTATAGCCCCCGATTATCTGTTGGTGCACCATAGCGTAAAAGAAGAGTTTTTATTAGAGTACAGACAAGCCATCTTTTCCATGTTTGGCAGCGACCCACAAGCTTCGCCCGATTATCCGCGCATCGTATCCTCTTCGGCACTGGCACGTCTGAGCGGCTATCTTAAAGAGGGTAAAATTGTATTAGGCGGGGCGATAGATCCGGAAGATTTATACTTGGAACCTACCGTATTGGAACAGGCAAAACCGGAAGCCGGCGTATGGCAGGAGGAAATATTCGGGCCTGTCCTTCCACTCAAAGAATTTGATCAAATCGAAGAAGTGCTGCAATTCATTTACAAGAGGGAAAAACCGCTGGCCCTGTATTATTTCAGCAGAAACAAGGAAAACATCCGCCTGATTGTAAAATCAACCTCTTCGGGAGGTGTTTGCATCAACGACACTTTGTTGCACGTTGCCAATCACCGTCTGCCCTTCGGGGGAGTCGGCCACAGCGGAATGGGACAGTATCACGGCAAGTATAGTTTTGAAACCTTTAGCCGAAATAAAGCCATCGTTTGCTCCAGTTCGAATATAGATATTCCGCTGAAATACCCGCCTTACAGGGCTAAACTAAAACTTCTCAGAAAACTGTTTTAATACCGGTCTTCGGTTTCGAGTAAGCCTTTGGGTACAAATTCAATATAGTCGTAACCGAAATAGTCGCTGGTATTGCTCGACAAAACAGATTTCATACGGAAAGTATGTGTTTTGCCGTCTCCTAAAGTATAAATACCAAGTATCCTGCGCAGGGAGTTCCAATCGTCACGACCGGACCTGCCGGAAGGATACATGCAAAAATACTCTGGAGCTTTCATCCAGCCACGGTTGCGTAAGTCCTTGTCGTTGGTAACACCGTCGTCTTCGGTAAGATCATCGGCAATATAACCGATATCGGGATGTTCGGCATTCTTACCCATATCCAAAGGAATGCCGTTGGGGATGCCGTCCACATAGATCTGAACAATATTCTTTTCGCGGGTCTTGATACCAATGCGAATCTCCCAGGAGCCCTCGGGCACCGGCGGTAAAATATGAGTAAAGTCGTACCAACCGTAAATATGAAAACGGTCGCCCTGCAAACTAACTGCGCCGTTAGTAGGTTTCTTACTCTCCACCTTGGTTTCATCGTCTTTGTAGATCAGATTTTTGAAAAAAGCGGAAGGATAGTAATACTCTCTTTCGGCACTTACTCCGCGCGCCCTGATATTCATCATCTCGGGTAAGGTGCTGTACACATCCATGCGTAAACGCTTGTTCAATACATCGTTGATAACAGTTCCGTCGTAAAGCAATATTTTATCGATGGGATGAAATATTCCATTTACACAAGCTCTGTGCTTCATTCCTTTGCCCAAGATTCTGATGTGCTCCCCGTTGCTTTGCACATTGAAACGGTTGCCGGCACGTACCTCCAGCAGCGTATTGGGACACATAGTCTGAATGTACTCCACTCCCTCTTTACCTTCCATCATGCCTCCGTGATTGTAATAATAGTCTACAAACTCGTTATAATAACACATGTAATCAAACAAATGATAGGAAACAAAGCGGTTCAAGCTGTTCTTGCGATGAGTAAAGTCACCGGCATAAACGGCATCTTCAGGGAAAACCTCGTCGTAAACGGAAGCAGCAAAAGCAATCAAATCGTCCAAATTGTAAATACCATACTCAGCATAAATCGAATCGGGTTCAACTAAGGCTGTGTATCCGTACAAACGGTCGGGGGGAGTCGCTACCGTAGCTCCGGCAGCATTCAAAAAACTAATGGGTTTAACGTAAGAATCGTCCCTGATTCCCAACAAAGAATCGCTCATGCAGGTCAGGTACAAAGCCTCGGCAAAAATCGAGAAAGCAGAATCGGAACGAATGGATTCGGGCAATAGATAGGTTGAAGGAACCAAGACTTTGTCAATAACATGAATCACACCATTATGTACTTCCTGGTCTTTCAACTTAATGGTAGAACTGGAGTTTACCAAAATACCACCTTCTTCGGCATACTTTTCGAAAGAAATGTCGATAAAACGCGACATCATATTCTTGTTACTCAAACGCCCCTGGGGAAAATCGGTGGATAAGTACTTTTTGGTGTCAATAATCTGGTAATAAACCATTTCGCGCAAAACATCCACGGAGAACTCCTCAAAACTGCTTTTGGAAGAGTCGGCATAATAAGCACGCATGGCGTCGTTGGTGGGAATAAAGCAGGTAAATGTGCCGTAGGTAGCCAACAAAGCATCCAAACCTGTGTGTTTAAGTACTGCACTAAATTCCGAAAACTGATTAGGATTGTTCTCTAAATAAGAAACAACCGTTTCGCCCTTAAAAGTATAGTAGGCTTCCTGGTCGATTTCCTTACACGATTGAAATGCAAGAATCGAAATCGCAACAATTACCAAAACAGAGAATGCTTTCCTTAGAAAAAACATAACTAAATCGTTGTAGGTTTTATGTTTAAAAAAAAGGTTGATGCTCTTCATAGCGGTGGTCATATAAAGTTTTCTGCCTTAACCATATAAAAATCGGTGCAATTTTAGTACTTTTTGCCGAATCTTTAATCATAACCGACTCAAAAAAAGGATTATTTAGCATAATATAAGAAAAAAACTAAATCGGTTTAGCCATATACGGCCGATTTACTCTAGTCCGTGCCATTCAAAAGCTCCGAGGTCGGGAGCAATATCCGACGTCCGGCTGTTACCGTCCAGGTCGAAAGGGATGGTAAGAGCAACACTTTCGAGGCCTTTATCTATGGCAGCCGACGTAGAATCTATTCTAAAATTATATAAATAATCTTTACCGGTACTCATAAAAGCCGGATCCTCGTTATAAATACAAGCTTCGGCATATTCTGAGGCCAGTTCGACAGTATTTCTTATCAGGCAATTCCTGAAAAAGAAAGCATGAGCACTTTCTTCCGCTACTCCCAGGCCTATCTCATCCAATTGTGAACCGTAAATAATGCTGTTGACAAAATCGGCTTTTTGCAGGGGATAGTAAATCGAAGCTTTACCCTCCTCTCCCAAAAAATTGGCTAAGGCCAGAGTCGGACCGTCCCGGCTGACCAGGCGCTGATAATTGGCAATGGTACAATGTACGAATTCAGCGTCGCCTCCCAGTAAAAGCAAGGTATAGGAGCCGCTGTTGGCCAGCAGGCTGTTGTTTACCCGTATATTGGAATGAATACTGTATAAGTTGGAATAAACCATGTTGAAAATCACGGAGTTGTTTATCTCCAATTTGCGCTGCTCCAAAGAAGAAGAATCGGCGATAATACCGTAGTAGGCACCGCGGATTTCCACCCAATCAAACTCATTGCCGTAACTCTCTTTGTCCAGATAGATACCATACCATTGCCCGGGATAATATTCGTAGGGGAAATCCACAAACAACTTATCCAGGCGATCTCCTCTAAAAATAATCGGATTATTGAGCTCGCCTTTGGCTTTGATACTACCGTATATCACCACAGCCGCCCGGTCGTGGAAATGCAGTCGGACACCAGGGTCAACGCTCAACACCGCACCGGAATCGATCACCAGGCTGTCGTAGATCAAATAAGGCAACTCGGCTTTCAGCAAAGTGTCCTGTTCAATGCGTTTGCCCCTCCATACAAGGGCATCCTGGGCATAAGCCTGCAAGACGATTTCCTGTCGATGCCCGTTTGTAACAAAATAAACGGCGTCTTCTATCAATACAGGGTCGGCTACTCCCTGCAAAGCGGCCGTAATTTCCACAAACAAATAAAGGCTGTCGCGCGGCGGCAGTTCCAGATCCGAACAGCTCAAGGAGGTAAGTCCGTCGACGCTCAAACGGAAACCGCTATTGCCCCTCGTTTTCAGTCCGATTTCGGAAATCAGCAATTTTTGTTTGTACGGATTATACACCTTGATTCGGGCTGTGGTAGAACCGACATTCGAAAAAATAGTGTCAAAACTGAGCGTATCGGTCGATAAACGCAGCATACCCTGATGCTCAAAACCATACTCCCGCGTACAGGAAACCGCAAAAAAGAACAGCACCAACAGGCAGGAAGACAATAAACGAGACACCAGGTTCATTCCACTCTTTTTTATACTGAGCCCTCTGCTCAAAGCATCTATACTAACTCCTTTGCTCAAAACAGAACTTTATGCAAAAAAAACTGTAGATCCGAGAGCCAAGTTACATTTGTTTTAAGCTCTTTACCAGCCAATTCCAGAAATTTTCTACCGCAGGAATATTCAGTTTCTCGTCGGGAGAATGCACACCTGTCATAGTGGGACCAAAGGAAACCATATCCAGATCGGGATATTTCTGCAGGAAAAGTCCGCATTCCAAACCGGCGTGTATAGCAGTGAGCACCGGCTCGTAACCCAGTACTTCCTTATGGGCCTTCGTCATAATTTTAACCAATTCCGACTCAGGATTGGGTTTCCAGCCGGGGTATCCTTCGTTGTGTTCCACCTTCATGCCCGCCAGTCGGAAAACAGCTTCCACCCGGTGTGAAATATCCTTATTGGACGATTCGATGGAACTGCGTTGCGAACTGGTAATCAACCAGCTGTTTTCGCTTAGCGGCTTAACGGAGGCCAGATTGGTCGAGGTTTCCACCAGTCCCTCGATTTCTTTGCTCATGGCAATCACACCGTTGGGGCAGGCATATACAGCCTGTATGAAACGCGCACTGTCGGCCTTTTTCAAAACCTCTCCCACTGCATCATGCGATTCGATCGTGAATTTAAGCGCGGGCTCCATCGAAGAAAATTCATTTCGAAGTTCTGCTTCGTACATATTGACCCGGACGCTGATCTGTTCCTTTTGGGTCACCGGTACGGCAGCTACACAAGAGGCTTCGCGGGGAATGGCGTTACTCAGGTTGCCGCCGGTAAAATCGACAAGATACAGTTCGTTCACTTGAGCTTCCTGCCAAAGGAAACGAGCCAGCAATTGATTGGCATTGCCCCGGCCTTCGTGAATGTCACAACCGGAATGTCCCCCTTTGAGGCCGGATATATCCAGTTTGAAAAAGAAAAGCTTTTCTTTGGCCTTTTCTTTTTGAAACTCAAAATACGCCTTGGTATTAATGCCGCCGGCACAACCTATAAAAAGCATGCCCTCGTCTTCGGAGTCGAGGTTGAGCAAGCGTTTGGAACGCATAAATCCGGCCTGAATATTGAAAGCTCCTACCAAACCGACTTCTTCGTCCACGGTAAACAGACATTCAAGGGGACCGTGTTCGACGTCATCAGAAGCAAGTACGGCCAACTGGGCGGCCATACCAATGCCGTTGTCGGCTCCCAGAGTGGTGCCTCTGGCCTTGAGCCAGTCTCCGTCAATGTAAACATCAATGGGATCTTTTTCGAAATCGTGCTGTACGTCGCTGTTTTTTTCACAAACCATATCCATATGCGATTGCAACACCACCGAATCGATGTGTTCCATACCTTTGGTTGCCGCTTTACGTATAATAACATTTCCTACCGCATCTCTATCGTGTTCGAGCTTGTGTTTTTTTGCAAAATCCAACAGCCAGTTTTGCATTGCCTGAGTTTTTCCCGACGGCCTCGGAATCCTGGTGATTTCTAAGAAATAAGACCAAATCAAAGCCGGCTTTAAATTGTCCAGTGTTTTCATTATATATCCGTTAAAATATTAGTTGATTTTTCCAATAAAAATAGTTAATTCCGGATTTCTTCCCACGAAATTGCCACAAAAATAATAAAACTTGAGGGTTTGAACAATAGAATGTCCTATCTTTGTCCGCTCAATCGTAAATCTCATGTGGCGAGTTGTTTTTTTAGCTGTTTTGTTTGTCGGAATCGCTGTTCTCCTGCTGGGGATCAGGGTCTTTTTTGTGAAAGGCGGCAAATTCCCCAACAGCCACATCGAAGGCAATAAAGCTCTTAGAGATAAAGGCATTTGTTGTGCAGCTCGCCAGGACAGCATGTCCAGAAACAAGTCAATTAAATTTTAATTTCGATATGAAGCGAATCAACCTAATCAGCAACCTTATTTTGGCTATTGCCATAATAGTGCTTTATGTATTATTTTTAAATAAAGACTGTAAGTCATCAAGCAGCGACTTTGTAAATCTGAATGATTCAGGCCGGGTGGAAACAAAATTACCCGTCGCCTACATCAACCTCGACTCACTGCTTCTGGATTACAATTATTCCAAAGATCTTAACGAGCAATTGTTGCGCAAAAGAGAAAACTCCCAAGCCAGTTACAATCAAAAGGCCCGCCAGTTTGAGCAGGAAGCGGCCGAATTCCAGCGCAAATACGAAAACAACGCCTTTTTAACCCAGCAAAGGCTGCAAAGCGAACAACAACGCCTGATGCAAAAGCAACAGGAATTACAGCAACTGGACGAGAAACTATCTCAGGAACTGGCAAACGAAATGCAAAAAATGAACGAGCAATTGAGGGATACCATTTATTCCTATCTAAAGGAGTTCAACAAGGAGCGCAACTATCATTTAATATTCAGCAACACGATGAATGACAATATACTGATCTCCTGTGATGTATATGATGTCACAAAAGACGTTGTCCAGGCACTCAACGCTCGTTATGCCGGCTCAAAATCAAAATAAATCCGGTTTAGTGGAATTATTGTTATGATAAATCTTTTTTCAAGACAACTGTTTTCTTCCGATGAGGAAGAGGGAGATTTTATTCCCATGATTTCCGAAGACGAATCAGAACAGGCGCTTAACCAAACGGATTTACCGGACACACTACCCATACTGCCCCTGCGCAATATGGTCTTGTTTCCCGGGGTAGCCATGCCTGTAAGTATCGGCCGCAATAAATCCTTGCGTCTGGTCAGGGAAGCCTACCAAAAAAACACCATCATCGCCGTCTTTACGCAAAAGGATGCCAAGACCGAAGACCCCGAAAAAGAACATCTGGTGCCCGTAGGCATAGTTTCCCGCATCATCAGGGTGCTGGAAATGCCCGATAATTCAACCACCATCATCCTGCAAGCCATCAAACGCTGCGTACTGGACGAACTCACCCTGACGGAACCTTATTTAAAAGGCCGTATCCAGATTCGCGAAGATATTTTACCCGAAACGGAAGACCGGCAGTATGAGGCATTAATCCAGGCCATCAAAGATTTATCGGTCAAAATTATCAAAAATTCTTCCGGCAATATTCCACAGGAAGCCATTTTTGCCATCCGCAACATTGAAAAGCCCTTTGCCCTGGTCAATTTTATCTGTGCCAACTTTGCTTTCAAGATCCAAGACAAACTGGCACTACTGCAAACCGACAATTTCAAAGATCGTTGCTATAAGCTGCTGGACATCATGAACAAAGAGTCGCAGCTTCTGGAGCTCAAAGTCTCCATACAATCCAAAGCCAGGGAAGACATCAATCAACAGCAAAGAGAATACTTTTTGCAGCAGCAGATCAAGACTATACAAGACGAACTCGGAGGCAGTGCCCAAGACCAGGATATCAAAGAATTAAAAAGCAAAGCCAGAAACAAAAAATGGTCTGCCGATACCCTGAAGGTATTTAAAAAGGAAGTTCAAAAGCTGGAACGCATGAATCCGCAATCTCCGGATTATTCAACCCAAATGAATTACCTTCAGACCTTGCTCGATTTACCCTGGAACGAATACTCCAAAGACAATTTCAATCTAAACCGCGCCAAAAGAATACTCAACAAAGATCATTTTGGCATGGACAAAGTGAAAGAACGCATTTTGGAACATCTTGCCGTACTCAAACTCAAGGGCGACATGAAATCGCCCATTATCTGCCTGTACGGCCCTCCCGGAGTAGGCAAAACCTCTTTGGGAAAATCTGTGGCCGAATCGCTGGGGCGCAAATACCTGCGTATATCTCTCGGAGGCCTCCACGACGAAGCCGAAATAAGAGGTCACAGACGCACTTACATCGGAGCCATGCCCGGCCGCATAATCAAAAGTCTGATTAAAGCAGGCACATCCAATCCGGTTTTTATTCTCGACGAAATCGATAAACTAAGCCGTGACGCCCAAGGCGACCCTTCGTCGGCTTTACTGGAGGTGCTTGATCCGGAACAAAACTCTACTTTTCACGATAATTTCATCGACATAGATTTCGACTTGTCCAAGGTCTTGTTTATTGCCACTGCCAACACATTGAGTACCATTCCTCAACCCTTGCTCGACCGCATGGAGCTCATAGAGGTTTCGGGCTACCTGACCGAAGAAAAAGTAGAAATTGCCCACAGGCATCTCCTGCCTAAGGAACTCGAAAACCACGGTTTAAAAGCCGGTCAATTGATCCTGAATAAAACCACCCTCCGGCATATCATCGAAAAATACACCCGGGAATCGGGAGTGCGTGAACTGAACAAAAAAATAGCCGCCGTCTTTAGAAAAGTTGCTCATAAACTTGCTTCGGATGAATCGCTTACCCAGATCGAGATCAAGCCGGAAAACCTGAAAGATTACCTTGGCAACCCGCTCTACATCAAGGACAAATATGAAGGCAACGATTACGCCGGTATAGTCACGGGACTAGCCTGGACATCGGTGGGCGGCGAAGTGCTTTACGTGGAATCCAGCCTGAGTAAAAGCAAAAGCGGGGGCAAACTCAGTCTTACCGGCAACCTGGGCGAAGTTATGAAAGAATCGGCCATATTGGCTTTGGAATACATCAAGGCCCATGCCAACGATCTGGATATTTCTCCCGAGCTGTTTGAAAATTACAACGTCCATATCCACGTTCCCGAAGGCGCCATCCCCAAAGACGGTCCCTCGGCCGGTGTAACCATGGTTTGCTCCCTAGCCTCGTCCTATACGCAACGCAAAATTCGTAAACAACTGGCCATGACCGGCGAGATTACCCTGAGAGGTAAAGTGCTGGCCGTGGGCGGGATCAAAGAAAAAATTCTGGCAGCCAAGCGCTTTGGAATAAAAGAAATCATTTTGCCCGAAGAAAACCGCAAAGACATCGACGATATTCAGCCCGTCTACATCAAAGGCCTCAGTTTTCACTACGTAAGAGATATCCGCGAAGTGTTGCAACTGGCTCTGCTCAAAGAGAAAGTGAGCAAAGCTCAACAATTTCAATAATACTGTCTATTTGGGAGCTTGCAGGTAAAGCCCGAAGGCTATCAGCGCATACACGGCATTGGGAATCCACACCGCCACAAAAGGGGTGGCGGAACCCGAGAGAGCAAAGGTTCCCGACAAGGTATCGAAAAATATATACGAAAAGCTGATCAGAAGCCCCAGCCCCAGGTGCAAACCGGTGCCTCCCCTCACCTTGCGCGAGGCCAGCGACACACCAATCAGCGTGAGAATAAACACCGAGAAAGGAAAGGAAAAACGTCGCTGATATTCCACCTCATATTCCTTGATATTGGCCACTCCCCTACGTTTTTGCCTGTCCAGGTATTGCCTGAGTTCGGTGGTAGTCAACTGTTCACTATAGCCTTTGGTTATAAAGAACTCCGCCGGATTCATCATAATAGTGGTATCCAGACTGGCACCCATGCTGATGTTTTCATGCAATCCTTCGAAATCGCGTATCAGGTATTCCATTACTCTCCAACGATTGAGCGAATCCAGAGCGATTCGCTTGGCCGTCATTCTGGACGCCAGTTGCTGGCCTTCGTAGCGTTCCATAAAAAAATTGTATCCGATTTTCCTCTTATCGTCGTAACGCTCCATATAGATGATTACGCCGGGCTCGATTTCCATCTGTACATTGCGAACATAATCGGAAGAAACTTTGCGTACATATTGATCTTCGAATTGCAGACGTATTTTGTTGGCAGGCGGAATAACGTAAGAACTCAGCAAAAAAGTCATTATGGCCAACAAAGTAGCCGAAATAAAATAAGGTCTGAGCAAGCGGTTAAAACTCAAGCCGCTGGAGAGCATGGCAATGATTTCGGAATTGCCGGCCATTTTCGAAGTAAAATAGATGACGGAAATAAAAATAAAGAGCGGGCTGAATTTTACTCCGAAATAAGGTATGAAGTTCAGAAAATAATCGAATGCTATGGCTCTGGCCGGGGCTTCGTGTAGAATAAACTTGTCGAATTTTTCGTTGTAGTCGAACACCACCACGATGGCCAGAATCATAACAATGGAAAAAAAGAAAGTGCCCAGAAACTTGCCGATGATATAGGTATCTATACGCGTCAACAAAGGCCTTCCGGATTTATTAAATCCCAGTTTCCGAATTAGCTTTTTAATACCGGCTTTCATTGAACTGTCTTTCATTTTCTGGCCCATTGATCGATCATCTGCTTTTTCCATTCCGTGAAATCTTGGTTTATAATATGTTGCCGGGCTTCCGCCATCAAGCGGATATAAAAGGCCAGATTATGGATCGAGGCCAGTTGCAGGGCCAACAATTCCTCGGCAATGAATAAATGCCTCAGGTAGGCTTTGGAATACAAACGGTCTATGTCTGCGGCACCCTCTGCTTCTATGGGAGAAAAGTCGGTAGCCCAACGTTTGTTTCGCATATTGAGCTTGCCTTGCCCGGTGAACAAAGAGGCATTGCGGCCATTGCGGGTAGGCAGCACACAATCAAACATATCCACTCCCCGCTCTATGGCTTCGAGCAAGTTTTCGGGTGTACCCACTCCCATCAAATAACGGGGACGATCTTGAGGCAGAATTTCATTGACCACCTCTATCATCTCGTACATTTTTTCGGCTGGCTCTCCCACAGCCAGGCCGCCTATGGCATAACCCGCACAGTCTTTGGAAGCGACATATTCGGCCGATTGACGCCTTAAATCGGGATACACACAGCCCTGCACTATGGGGAAATAAAGCTGTTCGTAGCCATACAGCGGTTCTGTTTCGCGGTAACGTTGCAGGCCGCGATCCAGCCAGCGATGCGTCAGTTCCATCGAGCTACGTGCATAGCTGTAATCAGCGGTTCCGGGTGTACACTCATCGAGCGCCATCATGATATCCGAACCGATAATGCGCTGGGTATCTACCACATTTTCGGGGGTGAATAAATGCCGGGAGCCGTCGATATGCGACTGAAAAGTGACTCCCTCCTCTTTCATTTTGCGGCGATGCGAGAGCGAATAAACCTGAAAACCACCACTGTCGGTGAGAATAGGCTTGTTCCAGGACATAAATTTATGCAGACCGCCGGCTGCTTTGAGTATCTGCAAACCCGGACGCAAATACAAATGATAGGTATTGCCCAAAATAATCCGGGCTTTTACCTGGTGTTCCAGTTCCTGCTGATTGACGGCTTTGACGCTGCCGGCAGTGCCTACAGGCATAAAAACAGGAGTCTGTATCTCTCCGTGAGCTGTTTGCAGTACGCCGGCTCTGGCACGACTGTTTTTGTCCCTGGCTACTAATTTAAAACCCATGCGCCTGAATTTGAGGCAAAGATAATATTTTGCCCACTTAAAGCAGTTCTTCCAGGTGGTTTTTTATGCAAAGGGCTGCCGGCGATTCGGGAGCATACTCCAGAATGCTTTGTCCTTTGACCATGGCTTCTACCATTTGCGGATCGAAAGGAATTTTAGCCTGCAGCTTCAGGCCTTGCTCCCGGCAATAGCGTTCTATCTCAGTACACATATCCGGATTAAGGTCGTGTTTGTTTATAACTACCGTCTGACTAAGCCCGAAATGTCGACACAACTCGTGGATACGTTGCAAATCGTGCAAGCCCGACACACTGGGTTCGGTGACAATAAGAACCTTATCCACCCCGGTAATGGTAGAAATCACCGGACAACCGATACCGGGAGGTCCGTCCAGTAAGATAAGATCCAACTCGTTTTTGCGGGCAATATCCCTGGCCTGCTGCCTGACCAGATTTACCAGGCGACCGGAATTTTCTTCACCGGGAAACAACCTGCCATAGACCATCTTTCCGTAACGGAAATTGCCTGCGTACAAGCGGCTCCTGTCTTCGGGCTCCATACGGATAGCCTGCTCAGGACAAATCCGGGAACAAAGAAAACATCCTTCGCAGGAAATCCCGGAAATTTGTACTTCTTCCTCCGTCAGGTGTATGGCATCGAAACGGCAATAATCCATACAAAGTCCGCAGTTGGTACAAGAATCCTTGTCTATGATTGCTGTATGACCCGAAACATAGACTTGCTCGAGGGTTTTTTCGGGTTGGAACAAAAGGTAAAGATTGGCGGCATCCACGTCGCAATCGGCCAGCAAGAGTTTTTGTTTCATTACTGCCAGGGCGGCTGTGATGCTGCTTTTGCCTGTTCCTCCCTTACCGCTGACGACTGCTAATTCCATACTGTTCTTTTATTTGATGATACAAGCCGGTAAAGCGATCTTTCCACACCGGAATTTCGGCGGCAGGGATTTTTCCGCCCGAATACATAGCTGCCAACTCTTTGTCAAACGGAATTTCCATTAGGAGCGGAATGTGTTCCTCTTCCAGATAACGGTAAACCTCCCGGTTGCCCAAGCCGGCTTTATTGACCACCACACCGCAGGGAATACCGATGCTCGACAAAGTCTGTACCGACTGTTTCAGGTCGCTCAAACCAAAAGGAGTAGGCTCGGTAACCAACACCGTGTAATCGGCGCGGGCTACCGTCTGAACAAAAGGACAGGAAGTGCCGGGAGGAGCATCCATCAATAAGACATCGGCTCCGGCGGCTTGCTGAATGGCCGCTTTCAGTACGGGCACCGAAGAGTGAACTCCCACCTTGATTCTCGATTCAAATAAGGCAGTGTTTTGGGAGAGGACGAAAGTATTGACTTCGCCCAGCAGATCATCTCTTTCGGTAATGGCTCCGTCGTTGCAGGCAACCAGACAGGCACCGCAACCGTGGCAGAAATCGTATAAAACGGAGATTTTTCGGAGCTCCGGAACAAAAAACAGGGCATTGTAACGGCAATACTCGTAACAACGCCCGCAAAAAGTACAGGCCTGCAGATTGATGACCGGCACTTGTTGAAAAATTTCTTTTTTGTTGTCAACAAGGTCGGTTTTAAAAAACATCTTGTCGTTGGGAGCTTCGGCATCGCAATCGACCAAATGAACTCTGAGGCCTGTTTGCTCCAAAGCATGAAAAAGATTCACCGAAACAAAAGTCTTGCCCGTGCCTCCTTTGCCGCTGGCTACAGCGATACTGAATTGTTTATCCATCCCGGTGCTTTTGATACCTGAGCGCCTGTTTACTGCCCGCAGGAATGATTTTTGTCGTGACGGCAGTAGTTTGCCGAAAGTTCCAACTTATTGCCGATAAAATCCTTTACCAATTCCTCGGCCGATTTTTGCGGAGCGCCTACAAAAACGTTGATGTTTTGAGCATTAAACAATTGTATGGCTTTTTCTCCCATACCTCCGGCAATAACGTCTGTTACACCGAATCCGGCCACCCAGCGGGGATACAAACCGGGCACGTGCTCCGGAGGAACGACTTCTTTGATAGCTACGATCGTGTTATCCTGCAATTCAACGATGGCAAACGACCGACAATGCCCGAAGTGTGCACACAACAAGCCGTCCTCCATGGGAAGAGCGATAAGTCTTTTATTTTTTTCCATATTCTTGGGGTTTACTTCTGTTTTTACTTCAGATTAGCAATGACTTTATCCAGTCTTTCGGGCTGTATTTGCTGCCTGTCGATGTTTAACTCCTGCAACAGAGGTACAACTTTGGTTCCGAACTCCCCGGAAAGCACACGGCTTACCCCCAGACGGGCCACAAACTGAACCGCTGCCGGACCGGCACCATGGGCAAGTTCTTTAGCCGGATTGGCATGAAAAGTGGTTTGTTGGGTTTCGGTGTCGTACACAGCAAAAAAGGCGCAGCGCCCAAAACGAGCGTCGACTAAGGCTTGTAAATGATCGCCTTCGGATGTAATAGCAATTTTCATAGTTCTGTAAATATTAAAATGTTAATTTAAATAGATAGTTCCATTTCATAGCCGGTGTGGAAAAGTTCCAAGTCTGCACCCAGGCTTTGTTTCAAAAAAAAATAAGCCCCCGACCCGGTGCAATGACCCGTGTAAAAACGAGTGTTTGGCTGGGTGGTTTTCAAATACTCCGCCAATTCGGACAGCTCTTTTTCTGTTTCGTAGGTATGCTGTTCATCGCTGTCCAATAAGTGAAAACCGCCAAGCATGGCCCTTATGGGCTTATTAATCTTAGTGTTGATGCTTTGTAAAATATTCGGCAAACCGTGATGAGCGCAACCACAATACACAAAAAGCTCTTCGCTGCCGAAACAAGCCATCATTTCGTGATCGAAATCGTCGGGCTCTTGTCCTCTTCCGCTGTCTTTAAATAAATGTTGATTGCCCTTTGGCAAAGGGAAACCCCATTTTTTTGGCTTTACTACCTGAAAATCGGGCCTTATAAAAGCATCTTCGCGCACAAAAACAAAACGGCCGGGATACTGATCAGTCAAGAGTTGAACACCGATTTCCCTTACACTTTTCCGATTGGAAAAAAAGCGTTGAGAGAGCGCCTGTGGGCTTATAATAACTTTGGCTTTCGTGTTGATTTTCAACAAAGAGGCTAAACCGCCCATATGGTCGGCGTGTCCGTGAGAAATAAAAATACAATCGACATCCTCCAGGCCGATTCCCAAACTCCCGGCGTTACGAATACATAAATCGGAAGCTCCGGTATCGAGCAACACTTTGTAAGTTCCCCTATCCAGATATACCGACAATCCGTGTTCCGTTTCGGGCAGAACAGAAGAATCGCGATTATCGGACAGGACTACGGCTTTCATAATCAGGGTTCATTTACACGATAGAGTTCTTCGTCGGAATAACTGTCGCAGTCTTTGCAAGGGACATGATTCTCCCGGCCTTTAATCAGGCGATGGCAACGCTTGCATCTGTACCATTCCCCTTCGAATGCCACCTGGCCGCCTTCAATCATTATCATTTTCCCCTCCACAAAAGCCCGGGCAATGGTTCTGCGGGCTTTTTCGTAGATACGGGTCAGTGTAGGCCGGGATACATTCATTTTATCGGCTGCTTCCGCCTGGGTCATTCCCAGGTAATCGAGCAGCCTTATTGCTTCAAATTCATCAAAATGCAAATAAAGCTCGCTCAAGACTTTTCGCGGAATTCCAAAAGGTTTGTAGCCCATCATTAAAGGCGGGGCAGCAATTCTACGATTTAGTTTAGGTCGGGGCATGGTTTTATAATAATAGAAGCAGTTTTATATAATGAGAGCGGTTCCACATAATAGAAGTGGTCTTGTACGACTATACGTGGTTTCACATATTGAACGGCAAAGATAAGAGGAATTTTGAACTTATGTTCATTTCTTCCCCTATTTATTTGTTAAATTCCCTTAGGTAAACACTAAAGCTGAGAACTCAATTCATCGTAAGCAATCAGCGCATCGTAATCTGCTCCTACAGGCCGGTAATACACAAAAATCTGGTATTCGTTTTCAGTTTCCCAAAAACTCCCTTCCACCGGAAAAGTTGTACCCGGGTTTTTCTTTGCGGAAATGGTTGAAGTTCTATAAGCCCTGGAGCTTGCAGAAGTTTTGAGGTTTTTTGTTGACTCAAGAACAGCCTTATTTTTAGACAGATACATGTAATTATAGGCTCCTTGTTTCAGGAACAGACTTTTCTCGTAACAGCCGCTCTGCGGATTATATTTCATTTTGTATGGCTCGCCGAAAGAAGCATAAGTAAAATCACCCTGTAAATAAACACCTGTTTCGTCCAAGGATTCGGGAGCTTTCAGAAAAAAATGCACCCAAAAATAATCGGCCTCGGTTTGTTGATTATCATCGGCATCAAAATTCCTCACATAAAAACGCCCGTTCTGATCTTTGTCGAAACTATAAGCCGTATTGCGTAAGGTCGACTCTATCAAATAAGCGTGGTAGCAGGGCTGTTGAAACCTGATTTTATCTACTCCCAAACCCGAAAATTTATAGCTGCTGATTTCAAAACGCCGGTATTCGTTGCCTCCTTCAAAAATTAATTCGGGCAAATGTTCGTAGCGAATCTCATTGGCAGAAGTCATCAAAGCCTGTATGCCAAAAACCTCATTGTCCAAACGGCGGTTTTGTCTTACCAGTATGATTAAATCGCTCTCGGGCCGTTGAATTTGGTTGGCTGTGGTATTTAATACAAAATTCAGTTGCTGATAGGCTGTATTATAGCCTAAATCGGTAGATCTGCTTACTTCGGATTTGATACTGATACGACGCTCCAATACAGAGAAACAGGCAACGGCCAGTATTTCTTCCTGCCGGTCTCTGTCCATCAACAGCAGAGCATAATTACCCGACAATTTGAGTTTGAGTTGATCGTTGGGTACTTCCAGTTCGTAATGGGTATAGTCCGTCAGAGTACCCTCGGACAAAGAATACCGGTAAGTCTCCTGCAGCGAAAAGCCTTCCATGTATTCCAGTTCATTCAAACCGGACGGCGTCCAGTCCGCATTGCAATGTATCAACCTGTAAGCGTAACGTTTGTAATCGTGCGACAGTTGATCAAAAGACACATGAATTTTTTCGCCGGAATTCAATACAATAACCGGATTGGCATTCCATTGTCCTTCTTTATTAACCTCTAAAGTACGAATGTCTTCTGCAAAGATCTCATTACGGTAAGTCTGCGCGGCACAGGGCATCAACAATAAGAAAAACAGCAAAATTCCATATAATTTCATAACGGCCTTCATGTTTGGTTTTACGACGGAAAGGCAAATATAATGAAAGGCCTTTAGAACTGGAAATAGATAAAGGGCTGCAGACCAGCGCAGGCAAACTGATAAACCACAAAGACAGTCGCAACCACCACCAAGGCCATTAACCACAAGGGCATCAGAGCAAAATTGATTCTGTACCGGCGTTTAAAACGTTCCGGCAGCCAGTGCACAAACAATCCGGCGACAAGCAATATAAAGAAATAACGATATTCCCACACCACCTGAGGAATCAATTCCAAATTCCATCGTCCCCCAATCTGATCTATCATATCGCGTGCCGTGCGCCAGGCAATACGATTGGCCTCGGCCGGATCCAGATTGGAGCCCGAACGGAAAAACAGACGGGTGAAAGTAATAAAAACAAAGGTCTGTATTACGCCCCAAATCATTCCCATCCCCTTGGACGAAAACAAATAAAACCGGTCTAAGCCCGGTCTGAACTTTTCAAGTACGGACACAAACAAACGGATCAAGGTCCCCACACTGAGCACAGCCGTCCATATCAGCAGTATTTTCAATATGGGCAAAGCCTGGTATTGGTACCAGAGCAATACGACGGCAAACAAAGTACATACCAGGAAAGTTCTCAACACCGGAGACCAGTTTTTCCAGTATTTGTACAACAAAATTCCAACTCCGTTCAATCCTCCCCATATCATAAAATTCAGGCTGGCCCCATGCCATAAACCTCCCAACAGCATCACAGTCATCAAGTTGACGGCAGCAATGGCTTTTAAACTGTTTTCTCTATTTTCGAAGAAAATAATCAGGCCTGTCGTTCCCAGTAAAAAGACTACCAACACAAACACCCAGATATCACCGCTCATCAACACAACCAGCAAAGCAATCAACAATATCCAAAAATAAGTCCCAAAAGTAGCCCGTCGATTACCTCCCAATGGGAAATAAAGATAATCCCTGAGCCAGGAAGAAAGTGAAATATGCCAACGCTTCCAAAAATTGGAGGCATTGGTTGCCTTGTAAGGAGAATTGAAGTTCTTAGGCAGATAGAAACCCATAAGCAAGGCCACCCCTATGGCAATATCGGTGTAACCGGAAAAATCGGCATAGACCTGAAGTGAATAACCAAAAAGCGCCGACAAATTTTCGAATCCCGAAAACATCAAAGGATTGGCAAAAACTCTGTCGATAAAATTGATCGCTATGTAATCGCCCAATACAATCTTCTTGACCAAACCGTTGAGTATCCAAAAGACCGCCATTCCAAATTGCATACGGGACAGTCTGAAATCCCTGTAAATTTGAGGAATAAAATGAGAAGCCCTGACGATAGGCCCGGCTACGAGCTGGGGGAAAAAACTGACGTAAAAGGCATAATCCAAGATGTTGTTGAGCGGTTTTAATTTCCCCCTGAATACATCAATGGTATAACTCAGGGTCTGAAAAATATAGAAACTGATCCCAACCGGCAACACTATCTTATCAACGTTAAACACAGGATTTCCGGCCAATTTGTTCCCAACAATGGCAAAAACATCCTGCACAACAAAGTCGGTTCCCAACAAGGAATTCACCAGATAGGTAAAAAAATAGGCGTATTTAAAATAGGCCATCAAAGCCATATTTACCGATACACTAACTACCAGCAAAAAGGTTTTTCCCGATTGTTTGCGAGAACGATAAATGCCTTGAGCCAAAAAATAGTCGGAAGTAATACAAAACAGCAGGATCAACAGACATAGACCGCTGGTTTTGTAATAAAAAAACAAGCTGGCAAAAAGCAAAAAAACAGTACGCAGTTGCTTGCGTTTATAGAACAAACTGAATAAAGCAAAGACCAAAGCGAAGAAAGCCCAAAAATAAAATTGCGTAAACAACAAGGGAGTATCCTCGTTGTATGCCAATATATTTTTTAAGTAGTCCCAAACAGGGGTCAAAATGCTTTGAATGTCCATTAATCTGCTTAATATCAAGCCTTCAGGCAATTTATTTATTCGCTATTGTTGGTATTCTTGTTCAATAATTCCAAAAAATCATTCAAAATCGCCTCATTATCCGATTCCTCCGACAGACTATCTGCAGAAGCCAGCTTTTCGCGAATTACCTGTTCAAATTCTTCGGCATAGTCGCTGTAAACCCATTCCAGGCTGCTTAACCCAAGACGGGTGCTGTCGTTGGGATTATGTTTTTTGCGAAATTGATAATATGAGTAACAAAGAGCCATGTTTTCGCTGAGTAACTCTGCGATCTTATCGGCTCCTTTTTTGGTGAAATGAATGTAATCGGGGGCGGCCAAAGGCGGCCGGGCGTTCACCCAATTGATCATGGAATTTTGCCCGCCCATCACCTGAAACATATCCCAAAAGGCAGCACCGTTTTCCAAAACCGCCTTTTTGAGACCCTCGATAAATTCTTCCAATAGAGGATAGCTTTGCATTTTACCGTCCACCAGGCAAGACATATCCGCCGGGCCGATAAAAATCACTTGCGCACCGGGTACCAGCGTTTTGAGGTAACGGATCTGACGTCCAATGGCAATGGAATAGTTATTGATACCCTCCCGAGAATATATGGAAGGTACACGGTTGCCGCCAAATTCGAGCAAAAACAACTGCACATCCATAGCCCGGTAGGCGGCGTGAAGTAAGCGACCGTCTATTCCGGTAAACACATTCCCCGAACTCCCACGCATGGGAATATTATCGACCGCCACGCCGTAGGCTCCATCCAGCAATAGGGCGTAGATTTCGGCCGAACCGTCTAAAAACAAGCCGAATTTGTTTTCCGGACGATCGAGCTCCCAGCTTATTACTTTTAAATCGAGACCGGCTTCTTCAACGGTTTTGGTGTCGTATTTATCTTTTATCTCGAGAGTGGCCTTGAAGCCGGCAGAATTATTTCCCAACAATAAACGTATGTTGGTAAACTGATTGGAAAGATCGGAATTCTGACGTTTGAGCGCATTCACACTCAAATAAGCATAATCCTCCACTTCACAAACCGCAGCCATGGGGCCGTAGCGCTTGTGAGGAGCTCTCAGGCTCGAGGGGCCGTAAAGAACGTAACGTTTGCCGTTTCCTTCAAATTCCTGTCGGAGAGTTCTGGAAGGAATGGTTTGTATCGCGGGAATCATACCCACTCCCATACCACCGGCCATTTTTTGCAGGCCGTCTCTCAGGGTAGCCGACAAACGATCCTGTTCTATCTGGGAGTCGCCGTAATGCAACACCCGTACCACTCTTTTTTGAATCCGGCAAGAATCCAAGGTTTCAAAAAACAAGTCGAGCATGCCCGGATCGTCGTTGGGAAAATGTATGCGTGCGGGGCTTTCTTTGAAAAAACGCTCATAATAATCCATCGAATCGGACAATGCTTCCAGTTTTTCTCTCAAAAACGATTCTGCCATGGCGGCCAGTTGTTCTTCGGGGTCGGGAGCTCTAACCTGCTCCCCGGAAAGAACAAATACATCCCGGGGCGAACGAAACTTCAAACCAACAGTGCCTAATTGAATTCCTTCTTTGGGGAAGAATAACCCAATTAAGGCCAACATAGCCATCACAACGAGGATGAAACAAAGTATTCTCCGGACAGACATAAGGTTGGATCAAGCCCTTTATTAAGGGGCTTGTGTAAATGAAACAAAGTAAAATAAGTTTCTGCTCAAATTCTACATGAGCTGTTGCCGCAAAGCCTCAATGTTTTTTTCGTTGAAAATATCTTTGCCGGCAGCCGTCATCATATGTTCTATGCGGTCTGAGTACCTTTCCTCCACCTTACCGCGAACAATCTTCATGGTAGAGTTCAACAACTTATTCTGCTCGGTGAAGGCTTCGGGCAAAACGGCAAAAGTGGCAGGCAACCAGCGCTCCGGAAACATCCCTTCGTGTACTCCTCCTTGTTTAAAGGCATTTATTTCCTGCTGAATCAGTTTTAAGGCTTGCTTTTTGCCTTCGAGGCTGTCGTAAGAGGGTACGTCTTTTTTGAGCAGTTCCTTGTTGACTACTATCAAGGCCACCGTATAGGGGCTTTGGTTGTTGTACAGTACCACCTGATCAATATGCGGAGACAAAGTAACCAGAGATTCTTCTATGCCTTCGGGGCTGTACTTTTCGCCATCGCTGGCAATCAGTAAACTTTTGAAGCGTCCGTACACGTATAGAAAGCCATCTTCATCCATAGCTCCCATATCGCCGGTGTACAGCCAGCCGTCTTTGATGGTTTCGGCAGTTGCCGTCGGATTCTTCCAATAACCGGCCATTACATTTTCGCCTTTGATCACAATTTCGCCCTTCTGTCCGGTAGGAAGAATGTTTCCTTTTTCGTCGCGGATGGTCAGCTCCAGAGGAATAACCGGAACTCCCGAAGAGCCCAGTTTGTGCTTAGTAAAGAAATTGGTCGAAATAACCGGTGTGGCTTCCGATAGACCGTAACCCTGAAACATGGGAATACCGATGGCATACCAGAATTTTTGCATATCAATGTCGAGCAGGGCGCCTCCGCCAATGAAAAACTTCATATTACCTCCCAGGGCATCCCGCAACTTCGAGAACAAAATCTTATCGAAGAGTTTCACCAAAGGTTTCAGAACGAAAGTTCCTCCGGTGCCTTTGTTGTAGCCCTCTTTATTGTAAGCTACGGCTACTTTCATGGCAAAATCGAATAATTTTTGTACGGCCGGGCCTTTGGCAGCCACCCCCTTTTCCACGCTGGCTTTGAAACTCTTGGCCAAAGCCGGCACCGACATCATCAAATCGGGTTTGACTTCCTGAATAGACAAGGGAATATTTCTCAAAGACTCCAGGGCGGTTTTGCCCACCGGAACGGTAGCGATACTGGCTCCGCAACTCATAAAAACATAAAAACAGGTCACGTGAGCAAAACAGTGGTCCAGAGGCAGGATCATCAGCATACGGTAATGCGGGGGAATATCGGCCCGGGAGCGCGACTGTTCCACATTAGCCGTATAATTGCGATGCGTCAGCAAAATACCCTTGGGATCGGCCGTTGTCCCCGATGTATAGGAAATATTGGCGTAATCGTCGCCCTGAACGCTTTGGGCGATTTCGAGCAATTTGCCCGGATGCTTCTTATTGAACTTATCCCCCATTTTGCAAACATCCTCAAAGTAGAGCTCCTTGTCTTGCAGGGTTATGTCCTCGTCCATGACGATCACCTTTTCGATCAAAGGCATTTGATCCATAATTTCGCGAACTTTGGGCAGTTGAGTCCCCGAAACCAGTATAAAACGGGAATCGGAATGATTGATTCTGAATACCAGGTCGCTTCCGCTTTGCAGTTTGATGGACAAGGGCACATTGACGGCTCCGGTGTACAAAATACCCAACTCGCCTATCATCCATTTGTTGCGGCCTTCCGAAAGCAAAGCCACTTTTTCATCTTTTTTCAGGCCCATGGCCAGTAATCCGGCTCCGAAACGATAAACTTCTTTTTGGGTCTCGGCAAAAGTGGTAGGCCGGAATTCCGTATCCCGTTCCCATAGAAAAACATTCTGCGCATACTTGGCGCAACTTTCTTCAAACAAGTCTACAATGGTTTTCTTTTTCATGACTGTTATGATTTTATGGTTTAAATTCTTGTTCGGCCAAGGCCTTGCCCATAGATAAAGCGTTGAGGTTGAGCTCAACCACCGCTTCGCCTTTACGTTCAAAAATACGTCTGACGGCTTGTTGCAAGCCTGAATAATCGAGGCGAAGAAAGGGACAGGCGGCTCCCAGCAGCACCATATTGGCAGCTCTGACCGAGCCGGCTTCGCGGGCAATACTGTCTACATCCAGAATCACTTTGCGCTGAAAGCGCGCTATGCTTTCCTTTAGTTTATCTTCTTCGGGATAGTTGGGAATATTCACATAAGGCACGGAATTGCTGACCAGCCATCCTTCGGCGGAGAGATAGGGCAAATAGCGCAAGGCTTCCATAGGTTCCAGGGCAAGTACCAGGTCGGCTTTGCCGGCAGGTATAAGATCAGAATAAATGACCCTGTCCGAAATACGGAGATTGGACTGAACGTCGCCACCCCGCTGACTCATACCGTGCACTTCCGATTGTTTCATAAACAAACCCTGGCTCAAGGCGGCTTCGCCGATAACGGCGGCTATGGATAAAATGCCTTGTCCGCCCACTCCGGCCAGTATAATATCTATTTTCATTGTTTGCTGTTTTTTTTACGATTCAGGGCATGTATGCATGCTCTTCGAGGAATAATGACCGAAACACCCCGGTAGTTCATTTCTTCTTTGATCACCTGCACCATTTCGTCGTGGTTTTTTTTGAGGGGCACCAGACTTCTGATGTGTTCAGGCTCCACTCCCAGGCCGGCACAAATGGCTTCCAGCCTCCCGGTGCCGGGAGAATCCTGGCCTCCGGTCATGGCTGCCACTTCGTTATCCGAAATAATCACGGTTATGGGCGAATTTTCATACACTGCATCGAGCAAAGAAGTCATACCCGAATGAGTGAAAGTGGAATCGCCTATCACAGCAACAGCATATTCCAGGCCGGCATCGGCAGCGCCTTTGGCCATAGTAATGGAAGCTCCCATATCCAAACAGGCATGCAGGGCCTTGAAAGGAGGCAAATAACCCAGCGTATAGCAGCCGATGTCTCCGAAAACTTTCACCCGTTCCCCATATTCGGCAATGGCAGCGTTCAGGGCATCGTACATATCGCGGTGCCCGCAACCCTGACACAAAGCCGGAGGACGGGGCATTACCACTTCGGGTTTTTCGAACAATTTAGTTGTTTTCAAGCCGAAAGCAGCCGCCACTATATCGGGATTGAGTTCTCCGTCGCGGGGCAACAGGCCGCTTAAACGTCCCGTCACTTTACTGCCTTGGTTCAGCAAACCAGCGATCATTTCTTCGACCAGGGGAGAACCTTCCTCCAACACCACTACCTCTCCGCAGTTCTCCAACAGATGGGCAATCGCCGTTTTGGGCAAAGGGTATTGACCTACCTTCAGCACCGGAAAGGGACAACCTTCCGGAAAATTTTCCATCAGGTAATTATAAGCTATGCCACAGGCCACAACGCCTTTGGACAAATCCTTGCCGGGGGAAAAAGCGTTAAACGACAAAGCCTCCGAAAGAGCCTGCATATCCTGTTGGGCTGCCAGTAGTTTTTTGTAGCGCTGCCTGGCGTTCACCGGCAGCAACACAAATTGCCGGGGATCGTCCGAAAAGCGGAGTTTATTTTGTGCTCTTTCTTCGCGGCGAACCACTCCCGAACGGGAATGAGCCAAGCGGGTGGTAATTCTGAGCATCACGGGAAAGCCCAGTTTTTCGGAGAGTTCAAAACCATAATACGTCATGTCGTAGGCTTCCTGTTGACTGGAAGGTTCCAGCACCGGTATCATGGCAAAGCGACCGTAAAACCTTGAGTCCTGTTCATTTTGCGAAGAATGCATGGAGGGATCGTCGGCCGCCACAAAAACAAGGCCGCCTACTACCCCCGATATGGAAGAATTCATAAGGGGGTCGGCGGCTACGTTGACTCCCACGTGCTTCATACAAACCAGGGCGCGCTTGCCGGCAAACGCCATTCCCATGGCGGCTTCCATGGCCGTTTTTTCGTTTGCGGACCAGTTGCGGTGTATGTTTTCTCTTTGTGCTTTATCTGAAGACTGTATGTATTCGGTAATCTCGGTAGATGGAGTGCCGGGATAGGCATAAACGCCCGATATTCCGGCATCGAGGGCTGCCTGAGCCACAGCCTCGTCGGCCAGTAATAATAATTTACTATTCATTCATCTGAGTTTTTACAAACGGCAAAAGTAATAAATTTTACTTTATGATGTGTCGTTGATTTAAAGCCCTGTGGTGTTTTAGGATTGGTGCACTGTTTGAGATCGCTGCCTGTTTAAGATCTCTGCACTGTTTGAGATTAAAAAGGAAATATCAACGGAATAAAGAACACCATGACAATCATATATATAATCTGCAAGGGCAATCCCATTTTTACATAATCCATGAATGTATATCTTCCTGCCGACATCACAAGCGCATTGGGCGGAGTGGAGAACGGACTTGCAAAGCACATGCTGGCCGCCACCGTAACGGCAAATAAAAACGGATAAGGACTCACTCCCATCGAAAGCGCCGATTGCAAGGCAATGGGGGCAAAAAGCACCGCCGTCGCCGTGTTACTGATAAACATGGTGAGAAAAGAGGTTGCCAGGTAAATACCGGCCATCACGGCATAGGGGCCGTAGCTATCTAATCCTCCCACAATGCTTCCCGAAATCATCTGCGAAGCGCCGGTTTTTTCCATGGCTGTTGCCATCGGAATCATGGCCGCGAAAAGTACGATACTTTCCCAGTTGATGGTTTTATAGGCGGCTTCCACATTTCGAAAACAGCCGGTCAGAATCATTGCCAAAGCCGCCAGCATTACCGCTATCACAGGAGGCACAATGTTGATTACCATAGCAACGACCATGGCTATCATAATAATGGCTGCTATCGGCGCTTTAGAGGTAAGAGGTACTTTCGATGCTTCTATCGAGGGTTGCCCGACTACTACCACATCGGGCTCATTATTATTCAGGCGTTCGATGTCCTGCCAGGTTCCCTGCACCAGCAAAGCATCGCCGGAATGAATTTTCTCGTCTTTCACGTTGTAGATAAGGTATTCCCGGCTTCTTTTTATACCAAGAATATTAACGTTGTAGTTGGTTCTGAAACCCGATTCTTTTACCATTTTGTTGACCAGCTTGGAGTTCGACATTACCACTACTTCGGCTATGCCTATTTCGTCAAATTTAATATCTCTCGAAAAATCGGGACGCCGGCTCGTTTCCGAAACGCTTTTATCCAAAAAGCTCAATTTATGATCTGTTACAAACTTCTTTACTTCCTCAAAATTCCCAAAAACATAGAGCAGGTCATCGGGCAGTAAAGTAGTATCGGCGCTTACTAACCGGCTGTTCCTCTGGTTTATCACGGGTTTGAAAAACTTACCGTCTTGGGTATCTTTACGCCTTACCACGAGAATAGAAATATGGTAATTCTCCGTAATATTCAGCTCCGAAAGTTTTTTATTAATCACATCCGAATTTTTGGAAACCTCGATCCTGAACAAGTTATCAGCCAATTGATATTCTTTACTCAATTGATCGGGTGTTTTTACGGAGCCCGTTTTGGACGATTTTTCTTTTTTACGGGTCAGTATTTTTGAAACAGGAAAGAGATAAACGATACCTATTGCCGTAATCATCAACCCGACGGGCAGGAACGAGAAAAACGACAAACTCCCGTAGCCGGCTTTGATCAATGTATCGTTGATAATCATGTTGGGCGGCGTACCGATGAGCGTCATCATACCGCCCATACTGCTTGCGTAGGCCATAGGCATGAGCAGGCGGCGCGAGTTGGTACCGGCTTCGGTGGCCATGCTCACAACAATCGGCAGCAGGAGTGCCACGGTGCCCGTGTTGCTCACAAAGGAGCCGAAAAACACGGTAACCAGCACCACGAGGAGAAATAGTTTAATTTCACTTTTCCCGGCAAATTTCAATAAGCGAAGGCTGATAGACTTGGCAAGACCGGTCTGAAAAATGGCTCCTCCAACAATAAAAAGCCCCACCATCATAATTACCACAGAGTTGGAGAATCCGGCCAATGCCTCGCCGGGCTTGAGAATTCCGAGTAAAACCAACGACAACAAGGAACACAAGGCAACGATATCGGAACGGATTTTTCCCCATACGAAAAAAACGGCTGTAACAAACAGAATAGCAAGGGTAAGAACAATGGGAGAAGACATAGTATGATTTATTATTCGCCTGAGTTATATAAGCGGCAAAAGTAATAAATTTTACTTTAAGATACGCCGTTGATTTAAGGCTCTATGGTATTTTTGGGCATAGCGGTTGTGTTCGGCCAAACTTGAAGAAAAATAATGCCGTCCCGAAAAATCGTCTTTGGCGCACATATACAAATAATTGTGTTTTTCGGCATCGAGCACAGCCAATAAAGAACTTTTTTGGGGAATGCGAATCGGACCGGGAGGTAAACCCAAATGCAGGTAGGTGTTATACGGAGAAACCACTTCGGTATGCTCCGTGAGTACACGTTGAATACTAAAGTCGTTCAGGGCGAACTTTACCGTGGGACAGGCTTGCAAATACATTCCTCTGCGCAAACGGTTCAGGTAAAGGCCGGCAATAACGGGCCATTCATCCTTAACGTTGCTCTCCTCCTCTATAATGGAAGCCAACACCGACACCTCGACCGGACTCAGTCCCAGGGCTTCGGCTTTTGCCCTGCGCTCTTCGTTCCAGAATTGTCGGTAACTGCGCGAAAATAATTGCATCAGTTTTTCGGGGCTGCTGTTCCACCACACTTCGTAAGTATCCGGAATAAACAAGGCCGGCAGCGTTTCCGCCGTCAAACCGAGGCTGTCGAGCCATACACGGTCGTAAAAAATCTCGAGCAGACTCAGAGAATCGGCCATCACCTGTTTACTGAGCAAACCTGCCAGTTGCTCCACTTTGCGCAGGTTATGAAAACGTATCCTGACCGGCTGCTGCAAGCCCAGACGCAGAATTTGCAAAGCTCTTTTATTATTCATACCAGCTTCGAGCACATAATGACCACTGTGCATCTGTCGGGGATAATCGTAATAGTCGGCGGCTTTTTTGAAAGAACGCTCATCCCTCAACAGTTTCTTATCTTTTAGCTGCTGCAAGAGGCTGTCAAAATCGTCTTCTTCGTAGAGATAAATATGCCGGCTTTGTCCGTCAAGCACATTCGGACGATAAAAGACACCATAAATCCAGACTATAATCCCAACAGCCAGCAAAAGCAACAAACCCGAAGCCGTCAACAACAATCGTACTTTTATTTTCACCTCTTTCTGTCATTTCGCTCCCGAGGGAGCATTTACACTGTTTTTTTAATAAATCGCGGCAGAAAATTTGAATAAAATAAAACTCTTCCTATCTTTGCGCCGCGTTAAATAAACCACCATCGAATTCTCATTTGTAATTCAAAACCGGGCTTATTATCGCGTTAATAAGATAAGGAAGGATGGGTGAGTGGCTGAAACCAACAGTTTGCTAAACTGTCGTACTCGTGAGGGTACCGGGGGTTCGAATCCCCCTTCTTCCGCCAACTTTGCAAGGCTGTTTCTCAAAAGAGACAGCCTTGTTTTTTCTCCAAAATCTCCCCGCTTGTTTTCTCTTATTTCTTTCATTAGAAGTCCGGATGTCTTCCCGGCCGGTCGCCCGGTCATTTCTTATCTTATTCACTTCCGCCGGGCTTTTCTCGGGTTTAACTTTCCAATCAAAAAATCCCGGCACTCTGCTCAAAACTTCAGGCGCAAAGATAATAATATTCCGATATTCAATTTAGGAGTTTCGAAGGTGATAGAAAGCTGTCCGGTATATGCCAGCCTATCTTATAAACACATTTGTACTGTCGGGTTTTGGACTAAATTGTTTGAAATGAAGTGTGTCGTTCCGCAAGCGAACACTATTATTTGATTTAACGGATGAATTAAACATGATTGTCGTGTCATTTAAAATAATCCCTTTAGAAATATTTGATATAAGCCTCAACTCTCCAGGATAAACAAATAATCCATTAGTAATGATTGTGTCATTATTTAACTGATACAATCCCCAAGAACTCTTATGTGCACGAATTTTATTTACAACCATCTCATCATTTAAAATTTCTTCAAAATGCTCTATACTGTTTGTTGTTCCCCAAAACAATACGATTCCGTTTCTATAAAAAAAATAAGTGACTATATGAGTGGACACAAAGTCATAATTATAATAGTAGCCATCAAGTCTTATTTTATCACTTGTATTTGGAGTTTTTACAAATGAAAGTTCATCATCTTTTCTATCAAACAAGCCTTTACAACCGATAAATAACAATACTATGTGTAGTATAAAAATTATTCGTTTCATATATTTTTTAGCATAAGATATTTAAAAGCAAAATTCCCAATACCATTTCCCGGGTCTGTTTAATTTTTTAAATCTCGGTGTCGAGAACCAGTTGTCATGTGCCCAATTTTGAGTTTTATCACGTATTGTCTCACTGTTGTAGCCTATGCGAATGGAGCCTATTTTATAAAAACATTTGTACTGTCGGGTTTTGGACTGAACTCCCGAAAATGAAAGATCTCGTTTATTTCTATCTCATCCGTTTTTTCTTCATTGACCATCCGATAAATCTTGGTTAACTGAAAAGTTGTATCATTAAGAATTTCACCTTGCTTTATATATGCTCTAAATGGATTGAATGGCTGCCAACGTTCTAGTAAAATCTTGTCATCTTCAATAATAAAAACACCCCAGCAAGCTTTTTGGTTTTTATAATACTTATAATTCATTACATCAAGAATATAGTTATCGTATTCATCAAAACTATTTCTTAAACCTCCTACGTTAAGAATAATACCATTATTATAAAAAAAATGCCCTTCACAAATGACAACTGTATCATTCGAGCTATAATAGTTGTAATAGTATCCGTTTAACTTGATATCGCTACCACTGTATTCCATCCTCTTTAAATAAAGAGGATCATCTTCTTCTGTGCACTCGAGAAGGCAGCAACTGCTATTCAATAATATCAAAAAGCACAATAAAAATAAAGTTTTCATACTGAGATAGTTAATAAATTACCAACCAAATTGAAAATAAAAACGCCACTTGTGGTATTGGGGATAATTTGGATTTTCTGATAAGTCCTCAAAATATGGGTCACCTGTTATATCGTGTATCCATTCTTGAAAGAAAGCTCTGATCTTTTCACTTTCCAATCCAATTGAAAAGGGGCCAAAACGAATGGCCAAGACACCTACTCTGTATGCGTTAGGATCTGTTGCATATGGATCAAGGGGATTATAATAATATGTTCCTTGTGGTCCAATTTCATTGTTTATATATCTTTGGTTTCCTTTCAACCCTGGATCTCCAGTAAATAGTGTATTTTCAAACCCTATACCACCGAGGTTTATTTTAACCATTGAAGTTCGGAACCTATCTCCTTTATCACCCCAACAATCATTGTAGATATCTAAACCAAGAATCGAAGGGATGCCAAATTTGCGAAATCCAACTGTTTGTGAAAATTTTCCGGCAAGATATTTCGTTTCACCCTCATGATACAACCAAAAATAAGATGTTTCTTTCCCCTCTCGAGTTTCCCAACCCTTATAATCACTACTGATATGCTTCCAGTAATATGTTTTACCGTAATTTTCTCTGGTAGCATATGGAAATATTTTTGGTTCGCCATACGAGATATCAAAACCAAGTTTATTTTCATTTGTTCCAAAATTAAAATCAACCTTGAAAGCAAAAGGTAATAAATATTTCTGTATCTCGTAACCAGGCTCTGTAAAGAATACTCCATATATAATCCACCATACAATCTCCCCATCCGGATCCGTATAAATCAGCGGATTATTCAAGCAATACGAATACCGATTAAAGTTTTGTGTAAAGTCCGGCATCTGCACATACGGGTCGGGGCTTAAAAACCGACCTACAGCCGGATCATACAAGCGTGCGTTCATATTGATTAATCCAAACGCAGTCAGGTGTTCATGGCCGGTGTAACCACGTCCTAAGAATAAGGTTGGTTCGCTGCCTACGGCACAAACCTGTTGCGTAGCGGGGTTGCGCAGGCGTCCCCAGGGGTCGTAGCTTAATTCCTGTTTCGCAACTTCGTTGCAGAATTCCTCCTCGCTCGGCATAGCTCAAGCAAGCTTGGCTCTGCTCTCACTCGTTCGTCATTTCAAAGAACCGTCGGCATTTATCACGTGGGTGATACTGCCCAAGTGATCACGACAAATGTAGTAAATTTTCCAATTTCCTGCTTCTTTCACATAGACGGCAGGTGCGGAATAAGCATCACCTCCCAGGTAGAGCCGTTCCATACCTGTTTCGCTATCCAATTCATACTGTCCGCCAATATAGTAGCGGGTGAGTTGGGTAGTGCCGTTATGTGAGAGATGCATTTTTAGGCGGCTGCCTGCATCATTGTAGGTAAAGGTAGCTGTGTAGCCGTTTTCGCCGATGGTGGCGGGGCGTTGCATACCGTTGTACGTGATATTCTGCTCTCGCAACGGAATGGCTGTTCCGTAGGGCGTAACTGCCGTAACAGCATAGGGCTTATCTGTATTTTCGTAAGCAAAACTGCCTACAGCCGTGTGGTTGGTGATATTGCCTTTTATGTCATACGTTATGGTATTGCTTCCGAATCCCGTCAGGCGATTGAGATTGTCGTAGGTGAAGTTTTCCTGCAGATTACGCGTGTTGTCCTTCCGCCAGTTCAGGTTACCGGTAGCGGAATCGATGTTATAACCGAAATTTTGTAGGGTGGTGGTGCCACGTCTGACCATACGTGAGGTAGGAAAACCATAAGAATCGTATCCGTACTCTCGTGTCAGACTGCCTGTTACGGCATTCGTTGCTTGTCCCATATTATTTTCGCCGGTCAGTCCAAAAACCGCTCCGACTCCGTTGAGCTCATAATCAATCAATTTATGCCATCTATGTTTATTCCTAATGAAACACCTATATATCGATCAATTATAAAACTCTCTGAATCTATATAATTATAGAAAATAGAAGGATTGTACTCAAATTCAAAATACATAAAATCCTGAAACTTAAATCCCACACCAAGCAATCCACTAATGGTGAATTTATTAATATGATCAACCTCATATTTATATTGCTGATACATAGTTTCATTGTATTTTACTTGTGCACTCCGATTTTTTAGCAAATAATCACCACGAAAACCCAATATGAAATATGGCCAATAATTTTTAGCAAAAGGTTCTACTTTGAATGCCAAATTAAAAGACAAATCATCTAACATAACTTTATCATCCTCAATTTTCAGTTTGTTTCCATCTGGTAGATTTATAAAATAATCATCAATAAATCCTTTTTGAATATACCCAATTTCGGACCGAATGAATAAAAAGTTAGTCAGTTTCTTTTCTGCATTAAAATAAAAGCAAGGACTCAATTTAGGGTAATTCCATATGTTTATTATTATATCACCAAACTGACCTTTGCGCATAGTAATATTGTTCGAATACCCGCCTCCAATTCTGAATCCATATCTGTCTATAACCTTGGCTTCTGATATTTTACTAAATAATAAAATAAAAATAAATAATAATAATTTTCTTTTCATATTTATATATTTTTTTTAAAATCATTCTATAAATTACAATACTTTTTCTTGAATAAATAATCCATTGGAAATGACGAAGTAAACATTGCTTATGAGAAACATCCTTTAAAAATTTACTATGATTATTTCAAAATAATTTTATTTGTCTCAACATAATTACCAGAAACCGATTTTATATAATATACACCTTTTTCCTGATCAGAAATATCAATCGTGACGTTCCCAGTTATTTCTTTATTAAGAATAGAAATACCGTGCAGATTAAAAATTGAGATTTTAACTACGTCTTTAATCTTATGGGTGTTAATGTGTATATATCCACTTGAAGGATTCGGGTATATACTAATTTTAGAATTGTTTTCAAGGTTAGTATAATCCCAGTTATCATGATCCTCGGTAATATTGAAATTATTTATTCCACCACTTCTTAAAATTCCAAAGTCGCAGGAAAAAGAAGGATTAATTTCAAATGAAACAGTTGACCCGGGCATGATTGTGGTATTATCACCTAAATGTATTTGGTTTTTTGCCTGGAAAGTTATTGTGCCTCCCGCAATAGTAACATCACTTGTATGGATTTCATTTGATTCAAAACGATTGATACCACCGGGAATTGTCTCATCCGACAAATTTAAGTTTTGAAAGGAAACAGCGGCATTAGCATTTAGTCTGCCATAGCCAAAAGTATTATCCCTGCCTGGAGATCCCAAATCTTTTGCTGTAGTGGTAATTCTGCATCTTACTTCTTCCTCTGTTAAATTGGGATTTATTGACAAAATGAGTGCGGCAACACCTGAAACCTGAGGGGCTGCGGCCGAAGTTCCACCAAACTGGCCGTAATTTCCAGGCACATCACCTTTATCTCCCATCCTGTCAATTGACCATGTTGAAGTTATTCCATAACCAGAAGGTGCAACAATATCAAGTTCCGGGCCTGTATTACTATAATGCCAAATTCCACCTAATGGGTATTCTGATCCTACTGCCAGAGTATTACCTAAGTTTGCGGGGTAAGCTACTGATGATCTCTCATTCCCTGCTGCGCAAACAACAACACAACCTTTTCCGCCTCTCCCATAATTTATTGCATTATTTATTGCTTCAGTAACATCGTCATGACTTTCAATGCTATATGAAATGTTTATTACATCTGATCCAAGATTATCCCAGGATTTATTAATGCCTCTGGCTATCGCACTTGCAGGTGCTCCATAATTACCATTTACTTTTTTCTTGTAGATAACTATAGGAACAATTTTGATATTTGGTGCAATTCCTTTCACCCCTAAATCATTATGTGATGCAGCAATGATACCGGCACAAGCTTGTTCATGCCCAAAATCATCTTGTTTAGGCCTTCCTTTACAATTAAAAAGACAATTATACGTAAAACCATCAAGTACCCTTGAGTTTCCGTTTACATCGTTCAAATCTTCGTGGTCTTCAACACCATCTCCAATAACAGCTACTTTTATGCCAGAGCTACCTTTAGTAATTAACCATGCTTCGGGTGCATCAATGTCTAAATCATAAACTATTGGATTATAGTGGGTGAGCATTGGTTGTGATACATTATGCAAATGAAATTGATAGGGATAGTAAGGATCAGATGTAGGCTTAATTGGTAAGTACATGTTTGGTACAGAAAATTTAACAAAGCTTGATTCGTAAAGACTATTGGCCAGATTACATGTACTTTCTTCGGATTCGCATTTTATCGATAACACACCCCATTCATCCTGTTCAAAAATATAACTGTTGTATTTGTCAACATAAGATTGTATTTCTGAAATTTTTACCCCAGCCTTTAATAAACACCTAACGGTATTAGTTATCACAAATTTATCACCATCTTTATTTACTCTCCCATAAGAAATAAAGTCTACAATATCACGTGTGATTCCGGACATGGCACATATCTGATCAATGGAATAATTTTTTACTTTTGAACCTTTAATCATAATGTATTTACCTTCATTTTCAAGGTAATCGATTTCTTCATCAGACAGGTTTAATCCTTTTTTTACTGAGGAGACCATTGCACTGCATTCTTCATAATCTTTGAATTGAATCATTAAAGAACTTGAATCCGTTTTTAGGTAATGCTTTTTTCCTCCTGAGTAGTAAAACACTTCATTTTGGCAATAGCAGTTAATAAACGTAGCTGTAAAAAACAACAACAAACAATATTTTACAATCTTTTTCATTTTAAGTGTTTAAAATAGTTGCACAGTTTGCCTTCGCGAATCAGGGGGGGGTGATGCGGTCGATGGCGCTTTGGTCGGGCTTTTGCCGAGTTCAGATTATTATGAGGTTCAGTGTGTTTGCTTTAACAAGTCGATCTCCTTTTTGAGATCAATTACATAAAGTGTAAGTTCTTCTACTTTCTTTAATAGAAGTGCGTTCATCTCTGCAACATTAACTCCGTTTTCCAACACCTCTTTCGTTGTTGGAACTTCGGGGAGATGTTTGTTTTTGTGGATAAAATATTCCAGATCGGTCAAAGGCATAAGAGTGTATCCGGGATAAAATACGTAGTCGCTCCAAACAGTTTGTTGCACATAGATGCTGTTTGCATATAAACTCCCGTTGATCTTTTGATCCCCTGTAAATACATTAGTGCCTCGTGTTGCAATTTCAAACCAAGGAGAAGAAACGGGGGAAACCAGATCACTCACAGCAATTTTTCTGAAAAACAGCCGACTATTTTGTGCGAAACCCGCGGCTATTTGAAGTTGGTAATTATTGTTTGTGGTGGAATGTCTTAAAACAAATAGATGTTGCCATCCCGTAGAGACATCCGGAGTACAATTAACAGTGTTTTGTACACTATAAAGACCGGAATAAAAACATCTATTCATATCCGTTGTTGTGTATGTTGCATACCCATTCCCGATTTGTTGTGAATAAGCTTGCGTTAGAGTGAAACTTGCAAATAAAAGCAAAATAAAGAATCTTAGTCGTGTCTTTTTCATAGGTTTATAATTTAAGATTAGTAATTTACAGTGTTTTGAATGTCTAAAAGGATGAACGAAAGACAAAAAAAAGATAATAATTGCGCAAAAGAGCCTATAAGTATTAGGAAATATAAATTAATAATGTAAAAAAACAATCTGCCGCATCCCGGTCAGTTTCCTGAGGCATTCAACCTGTGCCTGAAGATCCTCCCCCTCGTTGAAGGCTTCACAGTCAAAATGATCCACCCCGGCATACCCATCCAATAAACTGATTTTCAGCATAAATATCTGTTTTTCGGCAGACCCTAAAAAAGAACCTTGGCAATAATCCCGGCTCCCAAATAGTGATATTCAGAAAGGAGCCCCATATAGCCTAAAGTTATTTCAGGTTCGATATAAAAATTCTTGATGATTTTTATTTCCTTCCCTATTTTACCAAAAGTTCCAAAATCAAATGTATCGGAGTGATAAAAAGAAATATTGCCGTTCACTATTTCTTTGTATGAAAAGTCAACATTAGCTCCCAGTGAAAAATTCACAATCTTAGTATACAACTTAAGGGATAATGGTAAGGAATAATATTTACATAGGGTACCCTCTGTTTTATTTACCGAAGCAATGCCATAGTTAACACCCAAATAATCGGTAAACTTATTTTCTATCGAAATACCGTAAGCAAAACTATTCACTACTATTCACTGTGGAGGAATTGGAATATAAACTGTATACCCCGATCATATTATCTTTTTTGGCGTACACGCTTAAAAACGTTAAAGCCACGATAAGCAACAGGAATTTCTTTTTAGATTGATGTTTCATCATACTCAAAAACAATTTGCTACGAAATCTAAATAGTAAATGTAGTTTGTTAGCAAAAGTAAAACATCAAATTGTTAATTCTTCAAGCGTTAAAACAAGTTTCGCTGTATAGCTCTGTTTGTCAGCATGTTATTATGTAAAAGTTTCGCTCGTTTTTTTTATTAATGGGGTGAAATTGTCGTATATGGGGTGAAATTATCACCACGATATATGATCTAAAACATCAGATAAGTATTACTTCAGATAGGAATCGAAATATACCAAATGGCATGTGTATCCGGCAGGGTTTGGAGTTGCTAACTTAGATGGGACACAAAGTTAAGCATAAATGTTTAATTTTGTGTATTATGAGAAAACAAAGAACCCATTACGACAAAGCATTCAAAGAGAATGCGGTCAAGTTAAGTTTTGAGCGCAGTAACATATCCGAACTTGCGCATGA
>Ga0255347_1000403_pt1 | contig 79840 bp, 74 predicted proteins | sample wastewater_treat_2_FD_192479 | JGI IMG/M metagenome (GOLD analysis project Ga0255347, IMG submission 192479) | Wastewater microbial communities from Lulu Island WWTP, Vancouver, Canada - plant24 | ecosystem: Engineered > WWTP > Wastewater > Unclassified | place: Canada: Vancouver, British... | reverse complement strand
AAACGGCTGCATTCCTCGCTGGGATACAGACCGCCGGTAGAGTTTGAAGAACTGTTTTATCAAAACCAAAAACCCGAGCCGACTGCTCTAACCTCATCTGTCTAACCACAGGGGGGCAGTCCACACCCTATCTGACCAGAAGACGATTTCTGCAAATAAGCTTCTCGGCTTACACATCCTGACGATGCCAAGAGAAAACAAAATATTCCCACTTTGCACACATATAGAAAACCCATTTTCACTTCTTTCATTTCTGACCTCCTTAATTCGAATTTTAATTTGTGATGTGTGAAGAATAAAAACATAATTATTTATTTCAACACATTATCGACTCCTATTAAAGTTTAACGGTGTTTATATGGATCGGTTATAATGTTGTAAACGCCGACAGTACTGTCGGCATAAACCCCCTCAACAAAAAATGCAATTTTAGACCTAATAGCTTAATATTAAACATTAATCAAGATATTCCCTGTTCTTCAATTAGGATATTATACGGATCGGTATAATATATGGGCGCTGTCTTTATATGTCCAGATCCTTCGGTATGGTTCCATCCGTCTGGGCTTCTTGAAGACATGATTCCAGTTGTGCGACAAGTTTCTCAATCACACCTCCCAGATGAAGACGCAGGCGTTCATTCGTATCGGCCAGCTCCAGCGAAAGATTCCCGATGGGACAACCCATCGTGAAGCCGCTTTTCTGAAAGATGTTTGCGAAACATTCAAATAAGTTTTCCAGTGTACATGAATAAGTTCGGCGCCTTTACGGATGATTTCTTCCCCAGTATTGGCTCGCGCCATGGACGACACTCCTTACAAACGGATATGGCCGCTTAACTCTGCATAATTTTCAGAAAAGCATCAATCCTTCCTTTTTCCTGAAGAACTTTCGCGCCCATTTCCATAACCGTTCCCGGAATTGCAGGTAATTGCTTCCTTTCTTCCAGGACAATGGCGTCCATCGGACAGCCGCTCACGCAAAGACCGCAGCCGATACAATTGTCCGCGTTGACCACTGCAACACCATCCTTCATTTCGATTGTTTTCATCGGACAGCGTTCTTCGGCGCAAATAGCGCAGCCATTGCAATTTTCACTGATGACACGGGCCTCGAACCGGCTGGGTTCAAACGCATGCGGATGTTTCAACTGTGTCAGGCCCCGCAGAACCGTGCAGCAGCACGGACAGCAGTTGCAGATCAGCAGGGCTTTGTCAGAACTGTTATTGCTGGTATGAACCAGCCCGGCTTTTTCCGCTTCATCCAGTACCTTCATCCCCTCTTCCTTGCTGATGTGACGGGCAAATCCTCTCTCCACGAGAAATTCACCCACGTCTTCAAAAATAAGACATACCTCCTTGGGTTTGTCACACTTGGCCACGCTCACCCGGCAGGCGCACTGCGTGAGCGCGATGTAATTCGAGTCTCTGATAAAATTGCGGACTTCTTCATAGGGATGCACCCGATTTTCCGCCTTGATGGATTTTTCCACAGCAACCACTCTCATCAGCGGCGTGGGCTGACCGGCAAAGGATGCCCCCAGCGCTTCGTGATGATACTCTTCCCAGAGTTCTCCGAGACGCTTGTGCATGGGAGTTCCGCCGCCTTTCATAAAGGGAAATTCAAAAAGTCCGGGAATCAGCGGAAGCAGGCCATATAATTTTTCGCCCTCTTTGGTCCGGGAATAAATGATTCCCTTGTTTGCCATCGACTCCAGATTTTTTTGGGCGTTGTCTTGTGCAACACCTGCTGCTTGGGCTATCTTGGAAACGTTTTTGTGTTTAAAACTCATATGAACGGCCAGTGCTGCCTCCTCCGGTGTAAAAAGCAGCTGCAGAATTTCATCGATTGACTTTGTTTTGGGTGCCGTCGCCGGATGAGAATCCAATATTTCTCTTAATCGTTCATAATTATTCATGTTTCTTCTCCTAACTTTTAATGGTTCCTATTGTCATAGACCGGTCGTCTATTTGTCAAGCAATTTAATGAAACCTAATGAAACTCAAATTTCAAAAACGTAGTGTAGTGAAATTTTTTAGTCGAATTATACCAAGCGCGTAGCGCATTAAAAGAAACTATATTGACTGAAATTGTTTTTTGGGGATACCCGGAAGTTCTTAACGCCGCTAACAACTCCACAGTTTATTTAGAATATGTTCAGCAAATCAGCAAAGGGGTATTCATGAAAAAAGAGCGGGTGGTTCTTTCAGATGAAACCGGAAGGATTTTGTCTTGTGCATCAAGACGAGTGATAATAAAACGTGGCGAAAATGGTCACATCCGCCACGTCTTACTTTCACCGCACTAAAGTTATTTCTTTTTGTTCCATTTTCCCGTGAAAAAAGAGGCAAACGTATCGTTGCTGGGTTCAAATGTTATGGCTTTCCTGGAAATGGTTCCCTTGGTGCTTCCTTCGATAGCAGTGATGGTGATCGTACCATCCTTCACAGAATAATCGAACTGTGTGGTGTACATTAATCCTTTGCCATTGTTGTATAATATTAATGTCCTGTCCGAATGGTTTTCAAGCTGGTAAGTTCCCGTGACATCCCGCTTTCCACACCCCAAAATCAGAAGAGTCATCAACATGACTGCAACTATTACGTGACCTGCCAAACGCATTTTTTTCATAAAATCTCCTTATTTTTCACCTCGAGGTAATTCGTTTCGTGCAAACTCATAAAATAACGACGTTTTTCAGCTCTCTCGCACGTAAGTGCTGAATTCGGGGGCATACATATGATAACTTTTTCGTGATTGCAAATCTTTTTTACGCTTCGCTTGCCTGTCATCCTGAAAGAGAGTTATCAAGGGCCGGCTCGCTGCGAAAACACAGGCATTCTTCATCAATGGTCGTCTGTAAGGGTCTGATTCATTTCCGGCTTTACGAAGAGATAATAGAGCTGACCTTCACGGTAGGTTTTACCGGCGAGCTCGCCGGCATGCTCTCCTACACCCATATAAACATCGCAACGTCCTGCCGCCCGGATAGCGCCTCCTGCATCCTGATCCAGAACAAAACCGATTGGCCTGTCGAGATCTACGGCGGCGAAGGCCGGCATTGCCCGGGGATAGATCGCTTTGTCCGTTGCAATCGTCCTGAACGGCGTAACCGGTTCGTTGAGGGATCCTCTGGGTTCTCCTGTTTCATCCCTGAAGAAAACAAATCTGGGATTTTGATTGACGTACGAATCGACTTCGTCCGGATGAGCCTTAAAATAATCAATCATGGACTTCATATTCATGCTTTTTTCCGTCAGTTTGCCATCAACAATCATTTTCTTCCGGATGCTCTGATATTCCCAACCATTATGAGCGGCATAACCGACCGCTCTCACCTGCCCGTCCGGCATACGAATTTTTGCTGAACCCTGAACATGCACGATATAAACTTCGAAGGGATCACTCAACCAGACCAGCTCACTGCCCGCAAGACAGTTGGTTGCCTGTATTTCCTCTCTGCTCGGATAGGGCTGAATTCTTCCGTCCGGCCCTTTCTTTCCCAGAATGCTTCCCTCCGGTCCTTTGATCAAATCATCAGGCGCCTTATATAGAGGATATTTGAAGCGATCCGTACGCACAGGAGAGCCTTCAAAAACCGGCGTATAATATCCTGTAAAGAGTACCGTTCCCTGATGGTCGCATCCCACAGAAATATAGGTGTCAAACCGCTCCCGCAAGGCCTCGTTCATCTGGGCCGGAGATAGCCTGAGCGAAATAAGCTGATTCAGTTCTTCCAGGCTTTTTAACGCATGTTCATGCGTAATATCGCCATAAGGATAAAATTTTTTACTAGACGGCTTTGCCATGTAACTCAGGCTCCTGGAAATAGCTTCTTGCAAGCCCTCTGTGTCGTAGCAGGCCTTCGTGTAGTCCGGTATCTGGTTGGGATCTGTGATCTTTCTTAATGCCAGCTCCCCCGGTGGCAGCGGGCGCGCATAATCCTTTTCCGGAAGAGGTACATGCTTGACTACCGAATGAATTCGCCCCTGACAGCCTGCAAGAGCTAAAATATTTACTGCCAAAATCAGTGTCACAAAAAATATTCTATTTCTCATGTTCAAACGCATAAAACGATAACGTCGTTGGTATCAAAGAATACATCGATGGATATAAGCGACCCATCATGCATAAAAAGAGACATTTTCCAAACGACCCTTGCACAGAGATTGATATCTCACAACAAAACACCATCAGCTCTCGGGAAGGTCCAGCGGAACGATCAAGCGGATGTGACGTTTTGAAATATTAATCAAGGGGTAGGTCCAACCCTGTCCCGAACCGTCAAGCGGTTGCAGCTCAACATTGGACAACAGCAGAAATTCCTGATCATTGCGATTGATATAGTCGGAAAGCGCATTACGATAACTCCCTTGAGGTAAAGTAATATCACCCTCCACACGATAGGTGTCTGTCTCGATTACAACCCTCTCCAGCCTTAAATCTATAGCGGGCATTGGGATCATCTCCTCATAAGCATGACCGGTATACGATTGACCTCCCGGCTAAAACTGATCTGTTGAATCCATAACAAGCTTGCAGAAGATTATAGGAGATGATGTATTGCATGTCAAGAAAATCCCCATTTTACGGCCTGTTAATATTTTCACACTGGACCACGTATATTTCTCCGATGGATGGTCACCGTATTCAATATACGCATTGCCCATTATTTCTGAAGTGCACCCTGGCCGCAGTGGCTTTTATTTTTTTCTTCTATCATATCATTTACAATCATTTGCCGGATTGAAATTAATCTCTCGGCCGTTCGGGGGTTTGTTTCACTGTAGGCATCGTTAATAAACGCGATGGCATCCTGTGCGTCTTTGATGCGTCTTTCGATCATGTCACATTTGCTAAGCCCCCATCGGTGATCCAGTGAATCTTCGGGATTGGATGAAATCCAGGCGGCATTATAAAAAATCTGGCTGGCGGAAATAAAACGATGAGGGGCGACTTCAAGGCTTATTCCCTCGATTCTCTTCAAAACAGTCTTCTGTTTTAACCTATGCTCTTTTATGATTTGCTTGATATGAGCAATCATCACATAAATGTATTCGTCGCGGCCGGGCGTGCTATAGAGAGCCCATAAGCGTGAGCCTTCCGGGCAGCTTTTTTGATGACAGTGCCGGTAACCTTCTAACACAATGGGAATCCTGTCTTGCAGTTGGCGGATAAAAACATCCAGTAACCTGTATACCCTATTGTAGGGATCGTAAATATTAGGGTCAATACGCTTTGCTACAGAATCGATATAATCGACATACCCTTTGTTGAATGTAGGAGCATACTGTTCTTCGGAATAAAAGGGATGCTCTGGCATCGGCAGATATTGCCACTGGGCTCCTTCCGGCACAGGCCATCTGAATTTCACCAAACCGGATTGAAATGAAGCATCAGGAGGTGACGAAATAAAATTTTTTTGATTTATTTTCTGAATACGCGGCGGCAATGTCGCTTCAAACACCTGCACAGGATGCGCGGTGCTTCCATCTAAAACTAAATCATGAACCACTCCGGCATGCGATTCCGCTATAAAAAAAACGGTTCCCGCCCGGACTGATTCCGCCGAAATAGAAATCGGATAAGTATCTGAAGGGAGGCTCTTCGTCGATGTATGGGAAAGCACAAAGAGTAGCGCGGCCCGGAACCGTTGATCCTTGTACCATTTTTTGTTTGTGGGAAGATGAGCCCAATCTTTAGACCAGTGACCCACCAGACGGCCATCCACAGTTGTTGCGGCGGCAGGTAATTTCGCGATTCGCGCATAGATCCAGCGCGTCGCATAAACCACATCTGCGCAGTCAACCGGAATTTCATAACGAATAAAAAAATCTTCCGTTATATTCCTGGCAACCCACTCACTATATTTTGTTTCTTCCAGGTTTGTCCACCGCTTTCCTCCTACCTTCCATATTTGCAAATTTGATTCGGCAGATGCGTGCGGGAATGCAGTGGACGGCGTGAAAATAAGAACTGTAAGGATACTGATCCGCAGAAAAATTGTAATAACAGATAATCTCATCATTTCTTTGGCGACAACAATCTTCGCTTCCATTGGATTCCCCAGACAGGGTTCATTATTCTTATGATCAGAAATCGTACAGATTGTCTTCTTCAATATCAACTCAAATCAGACGAATGCGGAATTTTGCAGAAGTATTGTACCTTACAGGAGAAACGGAACGGGAGTTTTGATCACGATTTGTTTAGGGATGTCGCGGGTATTCATTCAATGGGAGGAAAGAGTCGTATGAAAAGCTGGCAGGCCTCCCGGTGCCAACATAAACCAATGAGCGAAAAATTCCACTACACTCCCGGGTCCGGTTTTAAACGATCACTCTAGCCATATGAAAAAGAGAGATAAATCCTTATCGGTTTTATCGGGTGGTCTTGGTAACAACTGCTTTGGCATTTTTGTATTTATCTTTTTTTACCATCTTCCTGAGTCCGGCAACGGATTTGATGCCATAGTCTTTGATGAGCATGTTAACAACAAACGAAGGCAGATCTCCGCCCGGGTCACCCAACACCTGATAGATCACTTCGGTCTGGCCTGCACCTCTGGGTATCAAAGTGCAGTCCACCATTAAATACGGCATTCTGATGACACCTTTTCTTGATTGATAAGATGTTTTCACTCCATCCGTATGGCAATAGATCGTGCCTGTCTTCTGATCGATCGTCCAGACCGATCTGGCCACGGCATCACGGTCCCAAACGGGAAAAGGCAAATCTGTCAGGCTGTAAAAATAAATAACATCTCCATCACTTTTCATTTCAGCGGTATTGATCGGAAAAGCTTCCTTACACAGGAAAATGTACTCCGGCATAGAGGAAATATCACGAATAACGGCTTCTACCACCGCCACCGGCGCATCGACCACACCGATCGCTTTTATTTCATCTACTTTGCTTTTCGTCGTTGAACGGCTGTAGCCGACAATTCCCTCCTCTTCACCCACCTTTTTCCAGCCGTCATTTACCGCAGCAGAAGTGGCTACGGTGGGCACGCTGATCAACAGAAAGAATAAAAGGAATCTGATCAATCTCCTCATGTCCGCTAGTCTCCTTGATACATCTCCTCAATGATATCCCTGTATTGGGCTGAAATCGATTTACGCTTGACCTTCATGGTCGGGGTAACTTCGCCGTCCTCAGTATAAAGCTTCTTATCCAGCAGGCGGAATTTACGGATATTTTCCACGCGCGCGATTTGCCTGTTGACTTTTTCGACCTCATCGGAAATCAGCTTGATCACTTCTTCCGCACGGGTCAGGCTCGCAAAGGTTGTATATTGAATTTTATGATCCTGCGCGTATTTGACAACGTTTTCTTCATCAATGACAATTAAAGCGGTGATATATTTACGCCGGTCACCGATAACAACCGCGTCTGTAATGTAGGGAGAGAATTTCAACAGATTTTCGATATACTGCGGCGCCACATTTTTGCCACCTGCGGTGATGATCAGGTCTTTCTTACGATCGGTAATTTTGAGATAACCTTCCGCATCGACTTCGCCGACGTCTCCGGTATGAAACCAGCCGCCCTCCAGCGCTTCCGCTGTAGCCTCCGGCTCCTTGAAGTAACCCTGAAAAATTCCGCCGTGCTTAATCAGGATTTCACCATCTTCGGCAATTTTCACTTCGGAATCCGGTAGAGCGCGACCTACGGTTCCCACCTTGAAATGCTCTTCGTCGGACATATGCGTAATGCCTGTCGTTTCCGTCAGGCCGTACCCTTCGCGAATTGGAATGCCGATGCTCTGAAAGAATTTCAGTACTTCATGAGAGATGGGCGCGGCCCCGGAAAAGCCCAGCCGGACTCTGTCAAATCCCAGGCGTTGCTTGAGTTTCCAGAAAACGCTGAAATAGGCCAAATGATAACCCAGGAACAGATACCCGGGGATCCGCTTGCCGGAAAGCTTGAACGTATTGTATTTCGTTCCAATCCGAAAAGCCAAATTGAAAACTGTGCGTTTGAACCATGTGGCGTCGGCCATTTTCAGGACAATAGCGGAGTGATACTTTTCCCAGATGCGCGGAACCGCATGAAAAAGGGTCGGAGAAACATCGCGCAGGTCGTTCATGACCGTGTCGGTGTTTTCCGTAAAATTGACGATATGCCCCGTTGTGAGATGCATCATTAAATCGAATATCTGTTCATAGACGTGATTGAGCGGTAGAAAGGAAATGGTTTCATCGTCGACGCTCAATTTGGTAATTTTCTGACTTTGACGCGCAATCCATAAATAATTCTGGTGGGAGATTTGTGCACCTTTGGGGGGGCCGGTTGTCCCCGATGTATAAATGATGGAGGCTGTATCTTCTCCCTGTCTTCCGGCAACGATTGTGTCATACAGGCCGGGCCTTTCCTGGTCGATTTTCTCTCCCAGTGCCATCAGCTCTTCAAGGCTCATCAGCATGGGATCGTCAAAATGTTTGAGACCTTCCATGTCCCATACGATGACTTTTTTCAGGTGCGGCGTCCTTTCACGAAATACCAGAGCCTTATCGAACTGTTCTTCATCTTCGCAGAAAAAAACCACCGATTCGGAATGCCCGACAACATATTCGCATTCCGCCGCGGGATTGGTCGTGTACACGCCGACAAAAATACCACCCAGCGACATTACTCCCATGGCCGAAAATAGCCACTCGGGTTTATTCTCACCAACAATGGCCACGTGGTCCAGAGGCTTGACGCCCAGCGCGTACAATCCCATGGCTACCTTCTTGACCTGTTCATAATACTGTTTCCAGGTAATATCATGCCAGATGCCGTAATCCTTCATACGCATGGCAATCCTGTCCGGCTGTTTATCAACCAGCTTTTTCAGTCCCTGAGGAAGAGTCTTGACATCATGATCAGTCATATATGTACCTCAGCGGAAACGCACTTTACGGCGATAACGTTTGTAGCCCTTGACCGATGTTTCCGTGGCAATACCCAGATAAAATTCTTTGACGTCGTCGTCTTCGAGTAAAACCTCCGGCTTGTCCGCGCGAACGATGCGTCCGTTTTCCATAAGAAACGCAAAGTGGGAATATTTCAACGCCATATTCACATTCTGCTCGACCAGCAGAATCGTCACTCCCTGCTGATTGATTTTCTGGATGATGTTGAAAATTTCTTTGGTTAGGAGGGGAGAAAGCCCCAACGACGGCTCATCCAGCATGAGCAGTTTCGGCCGGCTCATCAGCGCCCGCCCAATGGCCAACATCTGCTGTTCGCCGCCGCTTAAATGCCCGGCCTGTTGATTCCGGCGTTCACTCAAAATGGGAAACTGCCTAAAAATACTGTCAATGTCTCCTTGAATGTTCTTTCGGTCCTTACGCGTGTAGGCACCCATCAGAATGTTTTCCATCACGGTGAGTTCGGGAAAGACTTCACGTCCCTCCGGCACATAGCTGATACCCAGCCTGACGATTTCTTCTGTATCCATGCGGTCGATTCTCCTGCCCATAAATTCGATCGTTCCCTTTTCCGGTTGATCATCTTCCAGCAGGCGCATAATGGTTTTGAGAGTCGTCGTTTTACCGGCACCATTACTACCCAACAGGGCGACAATCATGCCTTCCCGGATTTCAAAAGAAATACCGTGCAACGCCCGAATCAGATCATACCAGGTTTCAATATTTTTCATCGAAAGCATTATTCATCCTCACCCAGATACGCAGCAATCACTGCGGGATTTTTCTGCACCTCCCCCGGCGTTCCTTCGATAATTTTCACGCCCTGGTTGATCGCTAAAATTCTGTCGGAAATACCCATGACCATATTCATATCATGCTCAATGAGCAGGATGGTTACCTTATAATCTTCCTGAATATCCTTGATCCAGATACGCAAGTCATCTTTTTCTTCTGTGTTCATTCCGGCTGACGGCTCGTCCAGCAGCAGCACTTTGGGCTCCAGCGCCAGCGCTCTTCCCAATTCGACCAGTTTGCGCTTGCCGTAGGGAAGGCTGGATACAAATATATCCCTCAAAGACTGAAGCTCAAGAAAGTCAATAATGTGTTCGATAACCTCCCGGTGTCTGACTTCCTCTTTACCGGCATAAGAATGTTTTCCCCACATGAAAGCACCGCTCGAGATTCCTGTCTTCATGTGGATATGACGCCCCAGCATCAGGTTATCCATAACGGTGGCGTTGCCAAAGAGCTGAATGTTCTGGAATGTCCGCGCCACTCCCTTGCGGGCGATGGTATCCGGGCGCAAGCCGACCAGATTTTCATTTTCCAGAAACACCCTGCCCTCGTTCGGCTTGTAAATGCCGCTGATCATATTGAAGATGGTCGTCTTCCCGCTGCCATTCGGCCCGATGATCGAAAAAATCTTATTGGGTTCAACGTCAAAGCTCACATTGCTGACAGCCTTGATACCACCAAAGGAAATACTCAGGTTTTCTACTTTAAAATACGCCATGATTGAATCTTCATCTTCGATTGATCAATAGACAATAGAATTGAGACGGGGCGTATCACCCCGCCTCTTTTTTAAAGCTATTTGCTTTTCTTTCTCCATGTTGCCAGTTCATTGGGTGTCCAATCCTGCAGCGTGATATAGCTGGAGTTCGGACCGCATTTCAGTATCTGGATGGAATCGCATCCCTGATGAACGGTAGGACTCCAATTGACAACCGCGCCCAGCCCCTGGAAATTTTTTGTGGAGTTGAGCTGTTTTAACAGGGCCTCCGTGCTGAGCTTCGGACCGACCCGTTTCAGAGCGTCCACCAATGGCTCCGCAAACATGATGCCGGCCGTATAGAAAACACCAAAACGCTCCTCCGGCGCGTATTTTTTGGCCGCATCTCGATATTTATTCATCAAAGGATGATCGATATGGGTGGGCAAACCGATTCCACCGGTGATGACACCCTCCCACAACCCGCCTGTAATTTTATTCATCAACGGAAAATCCATGAGAGTGTCAGACGAGATCCATTGTGGCTTGTAACCGATCGTGGCGGCGGTTTTCAATGCGATGGCGGCAGAAGTGGGATTGACCCACAGAAATGCGACGTCCGCGCCGGCATTTTTGAGTCTCAAAATCTGTGAAGACAGATCTTTCTCTCCCGGCTCAACGGTAATCTCCTCGACCAGTTTCATCTTGTAAGTATTCAGGCGCTCCTTGCAGCCTTTAAGCCCGCTTTTGCCATAAGCATCATTCTGATAAAGAAAACCGATTTTTTTGGCTTTGAGCTTCTCCACCGCGTATTTGGTCAGAACGCTGGCTTCATCGTCGTAAAGAGTGTACATGGCAAAGAGATATGGATTGACGGGAAACACATACTCCTCGATCGCCGTTGACGGTGATACCCAGATGACTTTATTTTGCGCCAGATAATCTTTCACAGCCATCCCGCAGGCTGCACCGACACCGCCCACAAAAGCAAAAATTCCTTCGCGTTCAACCAGTTCCTTCACAACCGCTTTGGTTTGTGCGGGGTTGTACTGATCATCACGGATGAAATATTTGATCTTCCGTCCATGAATACCGCCTTCATCGTTGACAATTTGAAACAAAAGACCACTTCCTCTCGCAACCGATCCCCAGGGGGCGGCCGGTCCGGTCTGCGGCCCCCACTGGGCAATCCGGATTTCCTTGTCATCAAAACCGGGCTTGCCGGCGGCAAAGACCATAAGTGCCCCCACTAAAACCGCGCATACAATCATGGATACAATGAATACTTTTTTCATAACACCCTCCTTGCTTGACAATTTTAAAAAAAATTACTTTATTGACCCTTCCGCTTTAAAAAGCGTCCTTTCCCTGTTGACTAGCCCTTGTACCAGCGCCCCTGTTCTTTCAAAAAAGTAAAACAGTAGTTGTATATCATGTTGGGTCCCGAATGAGAGAAGGTAACCTCCACTTCCACCTGCACAAACTTATCCACGTTCGGATAGTTCTGCCGGTTATCATTGTCGCGTAAACGATCAATTCTAATGATCCGATAGGTCCTGATGGCCGGGGACGGATTGTCGGCAATGTCTTTCAGATATGCTTCGTAGGTGTGAGATTTACGGTAATCCGAAGACGGTGCCAGAAGATCATAAACCTGTTTGGTCTCCTTTTCTATTTCCGCGCGGAGATACGCGTGAGCCGTTTGTTCAATCTTCTCCTTTTCCAGATACAGAACCACCTGATTGCGAGGCACATCCCAGATGACAAAGCCGGAAATAATCAGGGCCACGCAAATGATGACGATAATTTTTATCATCCGATTCATCGTACTTCCCCACTGTCTCACATTACACCTTCTTGATGTAGTGCTTCGAAAAAAGGCCGCTCGGTCTGACTGTAATAATCAGGATAATCACGACAAAGGCAACAATCGGCTTCCATTCCGGCCAGGCATAGCCGAAGAAGTTTTCAGTAATGCCCATAATCAACCCGCCGATGACAACACCGGGAATACTGGTTAACCCGCCCAGTACCGCCGCGGCAAAGGCACGCATAAACGGTTCCATCATGAAATTGGGATCCAGCACGGAGCGTGCCGCGAAAAACATGGCCGCGATGGCGCCGATCAACGAACTCATCGCCCAGGTAATGGAAAACACTCTTTCCACCTTGATGCCCATGATCTTCGCCGCGTTGACATTCTGCTGCGTCGCACGCATGGCAATGCCCAGTTTGGAATAACGGAAAAATAAAAATAGAGCTGCCATGATGATGATGGTCAAGGTCAGCACCCCGATAGTCCATTCATTGATGCTCAGGCCGGGAGCTATCGCGTGCGTTTTGGTGACGGAAAGAAGAAAAGGAAAATCTTTCTGTTCCGATCCCCATTTCCATCCGGCCAGTCCCATCAGTAGCATCTCTGCGCCCAGGGTGATAATCAGAAGCCCCAGTACCGTCGGATTTTTTGCCGGGCGGAGAAAACAAAATTCAATGGCCATCCCCAGCAGAAGCGCGAACATCAGGGTGGCGGGAAAAGCAATCCAAAACGGAAAATTATAAACCGTTAAAATATGGTACGCGACGAATGTGGCTACCATCCCCATTTCACCCTGAGCAAAGTTGATCACATCCGAGGTTTTATAGATGATGGCCACGGCGACACCGAAAAGACCGTAACACGCCCCGATGGCAATTCCCTCGATCAACAGCATTTCAAACATGAAATCAATCCTCCGTCCTTCTTAAAACGGCCACGTCTTCCAATATTTTTTAATTCGAATCCAGATGCCGAACATGCCCAGCGGCTCAAAAATAACAATCGCGATCATAATCAATCCGAGCGCGATGTTGGAAAAATTGGCCAGCCCAATGACCGTAAACCATTTTTTTGACACCGTCATGAGCATCCCACCAAGATAAGGGAGGTTTTCAACGTTTTTCAATAAATCGTACTGCAGATACGTGATCAGAACTGCACCCATAACAGCGCCCACGATTGACCCCAAACCTCCCACAGTGATCATGACCAGAAAGATGATAGACATAATCAGATTAAACGTAAAAGGATCAAAAAAACCAACGACAAAACCATAAAGACCGCCAGCGACTCCCGCGTAAAAGGCACTGACGGCAAAAGACATCGTTTTGTAAATCGTCAGGTTGACCCCCATAACCTCGGCGGCAATATCATCATCACGAATGGACATAAAAGCACGCCCCACGCGTGTCTTCATCATATTTTTTGCACCGATGATCAGCAGCACGGTAATCACCAGGATCAGGTAATAAATTTTCACGTCACCCTGAATGATATAACTGAAAGATGAACCGGAAATTCCCAAATCCAGTGGAGGGGCGGTAATGCCCATGCGTCCGCCGAATACATCCCATCGACCTATAATATGCATAATCGTCAAGCCGAAGCCCAACGTCGCAATCGCCAGATAGGGGCCTTCGAGCCGCAATGCCGGAAGGCCGATGATAAAACCGAAGAATGCTGCGACCAGCGCGGCCATAATGATCGCAGCAACAAATGGGAAATGCCAATGGAGCATCATCAGAGAAGTGCCGTAGGCGCCAATGGCAAAAAAACCGGCGTGCCCCAAAGAAATCTGACCGGTATAACCTACCAGAATATTCAGCCCCACCGCCAGAATGACATTCACCATGATAATGTTCAGAAGATAGATATTGTAGGAGGGCATATAAAGGGGCAGTGTCACAAGAAAGACGAGTAAAGCGACGGACCAGAAAAGAATCGTGCCGCTTTTGAATAGCTCAACATCCTCGTAGTAGTCGCGTTTCATGTCCATAGGATCACCACGTCGATACTGCTGTTTGAGAGTTTGCTACATCTGTTCGTACATTATTGCGGGTTTAAAAAAACATAGCAAGAGCGCGGAAAAGAGTCAAGCCAATTTACGGTTCAGGCGGCTCGACCCCGGCCACCTGTTTCAAAGCGAGCTTCCACTATCACGAAAGTGTATCTCATATCAGGTCTGTCAGGGTGTCCGGGAGCAGAAACATTATCACGGGGGGCATTCGGGGTATTGCGCTCCCTCTGAAACTCATGGCTTTCTTTCTGATCCGGAGGAGGAACTCAATCTTCAGCGCGGGACAATTCACTCACCTCCAGTAGATTATACAACCGGCCTGATCTTTGATAAAACCGCCCTGCTCACCGGTTTCTTGCAAAGAAAGAACTTGCCGGAAAACATGCGATACATCAGACACTGAAACACCAACACAATCTTCCTCTTGCTTTTCCAACCAACCATTTCAATTTCGCAGTATAACCGTCGTAGAATGATATCACTCACATCGTCAGGAAGAACTCCATTTTTATTAACGATTTACAATAATGTATTGCAAAGCAAAAATCCTTATGCCATGTAACCGGCTCTATCTATTTGATGATGCAGCCGGACACTCGCGATGCACATTGTGCAACAAGCCAACAGGAGGGAGAATCATGGATTTAATAGAGTCGATTCAAAATCGAAGAAGCATCAGGGCTTTTCAAGACAAACCTGTCCCCAAAGAGACCATCATGGAAATTCTCAATATCGCCTGCAGGGCGCCTTCGGCGATGAATACCCAGCCCTGGGAATTCATTGTCTTAACCGGAGGGATACTCGACAAACTCAGATCCGTTATCGTGGAAAAATTGAAAAGTGGAGCCCCTATGGTACCCGACCATATCGTCGTGAGCTGGCCGGATAAAGGTCTGTACAGAGACCGTCAGGTGACCCTCGCCAAGCAGCTTTTCAAAGCGATGAACATTGCCCGTGAAGATCAGCAGAAGCGTGCCTGGTGGATGGAACGGGGTTTCCGTTTTTTTGACGCTCCTGCGGCCATTATCCTTGCCACCGATAGAACTCTGGGCGAAATAGGCCCCTTGCTGGACCTGGGTGCGGTCATGCAGAACATTTGCCTCGCCGCCATGTCATTCGGGTTGGGCACTTGCATTGAAGATCAGGGCATTTTATTTCCAGATGCTGTTCGTGAACTCACCGGCATTCCTGAAAACAAACGTTTGATGATTGCTATTGCGACAGGCTATCCGGATCCGGATTTTCCGGCAAATCAAGTCCGTTCAGAAAGAGAACCGGCCGAAAATCTAACCATCTGGCTCGATTAAATAGTCATTCTATTGATCTCCATCGAAGCTTCAGATATCTTACGCTATGAGCCGGTCGCAGAGGCTCCCTGCGGAATACTATCTGTCCGCTTTTCATTGCAGTGCTCCGTGCCGTCATGCTTTCCCATTCGCCAATGGGCTTCTTTCCGGCGATGTTTTGATCAGTACGGCCCGCTGATGCCATTTTATCCGGTTAATACCCGTTTTTTTAAAGCTGGCACATTCTGTTTTCCTTGATCATCGTCACTGAACCGGACATTTCAGCGCTTTCTGGCTTTCGCTGGCCAGCGTTTTTTTAGAAACACCCCGGTCAATGAGATCCCAGGGCAAGATCTCATCATATTGCTTTTCCCGATAAACATAGAAGTCCGGATTGATATTGACTTCTTTCAACGCCCGCGCCCAATTCCCTTCAAGCCGATTCACGGCCAGTAAAATTTCTCCCACACGACGGTCACCCAGCGAAAGCAGCGCCTGAACGTAATTCCATTTGGGAACATCATGTATCACCTTGATCTGTTTGTCCTTCCGGAAGGCGTTTTCAATTTTTTTTATTTTTTTCCCGGCGACATGAATATCTTCCAGAGGACACCACTGAAAAGGAGTCGCCGGTTTGGGAATAAATTGATTGATGCTCAGAATCATCCGGCGGAATTTTTTCTTTCCCTCAAATTGACTGCGGATATGGTGCTGTACCTTCTTTGTCAGTTCGATGATTGCATCGATATCCTTTTCTTCTTCCTGCGGCAGCCCGATCATAAAGTAAAGCCTGATATTCGGAATATCCTTCATCGCCAGTAATGCCGCGGCATTCAGAATGTCCGCTTCGGATATGCCTTTGCGCAAAACATCGCGCAGTTTTTGACTTCCTGCTTCCGGTGCCAGCGCGACCGTCTCGATGCCGCTTTTTTTGATCATTTCAGCAATATGGTCATCAACCTGGTCAACACGCAGTGAACCAAGTCCAACCTGAGCATTTTGTGAAATGATATAGTCACACAGGTTAATCAAATCGGGATGGTCGGATACAGCTGTGCCCACCAGACCTATTTTTTTCTTCCTTTTCAGGCCGCGATCAACCGAGGCCATAATCTCCCGAGGACGGCGAAAACGAACCGGACGATAGACAAAACCGGCAGCACAGAAGCGGCAACTTCTGGGACAACCCCTGTTCACCTCCACCAGAAACATATCCTCCATTCCGGTTTCCGGTCCGCTGATCACTTCCTCGGTGCAAAAAGCATTGATATCCCTAATTTGTGTTATTTTAATTTTTTCCGGCAATCCTGGTTCCACAGGCCTGATCGACTGAATTTTACTTTCCTCTGTATAATTCACTTGGTAAAAACCGGGCACATAAATATTCCTGATTTCTTTTTGTGCTTCCTTCAAAAACTCCTTTCGGTCATGACCAAGGCGGCGCGCCTTTTCAAAATCACTGCAAAACTTCGGCAATACCTCTTCGGCTTCACCCAGAAGAAAAAGATCAAAATAATCGGCCAGCGGCTCCGGATTAAGGGTCAGGGCAATGCCACCGCCCATCACCAAAGGATGTTTTTCCGAACGGTCGCGGGCCAGAAGTGGAATGCCGGCGGCATCCATCATTTTTAAAATGTTGGGATAGTCGTTTTCAAAAGAAACGGAAAAAGCAAGAATGTCAAATTCGCTGATGGGTTTTTGATTTTCGAGGCTAAAGATTCCTGCCGCTCCGGAAACGAATCTGGCCTCGTTTCCGGAAACGGTCAGGAATACCCTCTCACAAAGAAAGGAAGGATGAGCATTCAATATTTTATAAACTGTCTGGAATCCCAGATTTGCCATGCCTGTCCTGTAGGAATTCGGATAAGCCAGGCAAACCGTATTATATTCTCCCCATATTTTTTTTACATATCCGGTTTCTTTCTCCAGGACGCCGGTAAATATCTTTTTCAGTTTCCAATCCATGGTTTTTAACCTATAGACTGCAATAGCTCAGGTTGTTGTCGAACCATGGAGCTCAAAATTACGGATCACGATGATCGGCTTATCCGTAATCAGTCAGCCTGGCGTCTTAAAAATGTCGGAATCTGCATATCCATATGCTCATTTTCATCACCGAGACCGACCACCGCCACGTCTCCGCTGTTGAGTTTTCTGTCCCTGCGGATATACGTTGGCGTCGCCAAATCATCTTTCAAGCCCGGAACACGGAAACGCGTAACATTGCCAATGGATTCATTTTTCTTTCTTGAAAAATCATCAAAGCCGGTCGCAATGACGGTAATGCGAATTTCATCTTCCATATTCGGATCAATCACGGTGCCGAAAATAATGTTGGCGTCTTCATCCGCCTCTTCCTGAATCAGAGAGGATGCTTCGTTGACTTCATAAAGGCTCATGTCTGATCCACCGGTAATGTTGAGCAGAATACCGTGTGCGCCCTGAATGGTGTTGTCTTCCAGCAGGGGAGATGAAATCGCGCGTTGCGCTGCTTCCACCGCACGGTTTTCACCGCTGGCCACGCCGGTTCCCATAATGGCCATCCCCATGTTGCTCATCACGCTCCGGACATCCGCAAAATCCAGGTTGATCAATCCCGGTACCAGAATCAGATCAGAGATGCCTTTGACCGCCTGATACAGGATGTCATCCGCTTTCTTGAAGGCTTCCAACAATGACAGATTGCGTCCACCAAGACTCAAAAGTCTCTGGTTGGGCACGACAATCAGCGTGTCGACGGCGTCGCGCAACTGGGCAATGCCTTCCTCCGCCTGAATATTGCGTTTTTTCCCTTCAAATTGAAACGGTTTGGTCACAACGGCGATGGTCAGGATACTGCACTCCCGGGCAATTTCGGCGATGACCGGAGCAGCACCTGTTCCCGTTCCTCCTCCCATTCCCGCGGTAATGAATATCATGTCCGCGCCTTCCAGATAGGGCTTGATTTCATCGCGGGATTCCAGAGCGGATTGCCTGCCGATTTCCGGATCGGAACCGGCTCCCAGGCCTTTGGTTATTTGCGAGCCGATTTGAATTTTGATTGGCGCGCTGGATACCCCTAATGCCTGCGCATCCGTATTCGCATTGACGAAATCAACACCCTGAAGGCAGTATGAAATCATCGTGTTGACGGCGTTGCCGCCCCCGCCGCCCACTCCAATCACCTTGATTTTTGCCAGATTTTCGTTACATACTTCGGTTAATTCAAACATGTTCTCTCCTTCCTTTCAAAAAAATTCTGAAAACATTCTCTTTACGGTTCTTGTTATATATCCAAACACCCCTGTTGATGCTCCGCTTAAGACGTTCTGGCTGTGGCCGTAAATAATCAGTCCCACGCCAATTGCATGCGCTGGTGAGTTGGCAATGTCATTTAATCCACCCACACCGATAGGAATGCCCTTACGTGCCGGCATATCAAATATTTTTTCCGCCAGTTCGCTGATCCCCTCTAACAGCGATGTGCCGCCTGTTAAAACAACGCCAGCCGCCAACAGATCTTCAAAACCAAACTTGACTACTTCATTGTAGGCAAGGTTTAAGATTTCTTCCATCCGGGGCTCTACAATACGTCCCAGGATCTGACGCGATACTTCCCGATCCTCCCTGCCGCCCAGACTGGGCACCCGAATGGTTTCATCCTTCGGGATCATGGCCGTCATGGCACAGCCGTGTTTGATTTTAATTTTTTCCGCTTCCGCCAGCGGCGTGCGCAAACCGGTGGAAATATCCGACGTAAGATAGTTTCCCCCAACGGGCAAGATCGCCGTATGTTTAATGCTCGATTCAGAAAAGATGGTAACAGACGTGTTGGACCCTCCGATGTCCACCAGCACGACACCCAAATCTTTTTCATCCTTACTCAAAACCGCTTCACCTGCGGCCAGCTGCTCTAAAACAATACCATCGATGTCCAGGCCGACGCGGTTGACGGATTTTTCAATATCCTGAATCGCTGAAATCGCTCCGGTCACGATATGGACTTTGGCTTCCAAACGCACGCCCGACATGCCGATTGGATCTTTGATTCCTTCCTGACCATCGATCACATAGCTTTGAGGAAGAACATGGAGTATTTTTCGGCCGACGGGAATGGCAATGTCTTCAGAAGCCTCAATCACCCGCTGCACATCTTTTTCATCCACCTCCCTGCTTTTAATGGACACAATACTCAGGGAGTTCTGTCCCCTGATGTGGCTACCGGAAATTCCAACATAAACGGAATTGATGCGGCAGCCGGACATATGCTCGGCTTCTTCAACGGCCGTTTTTATCGATTCGACCATGCTATCGATATTCACAACGGTCCCTTTTCTCATTTCTTTGTTCTGAGATGTCCCGATACCGATAATATCAATACCGGCTTCAGTCGCATCACCGACAATGGCGGTTGTTTTTGTTGTCCCGATATCGAGACCAACGATTACATGACTTCTTTTGCCCATCAGTGTTTTCACCCCTTCTGTTTTTCATTTTATATCTGATACTGTTTCCCGTTGCTCTCCTGGATCATCCTTTCCGGAATATTTTTGCGCTTGACGGTCACCTTGGAGTCATCGGATAAATCAACGCACACATAGGCTGTTTTCATGCCCCTGTTTTCCAGATCGGTCAGAATGGTTTTCAGTTTCTTCAGCTTATTTTCAAAACCGGCCGTGCCGAGTTTTAAGTACAAACCCTTGTCAAAGATCAGTGACAGCCCGAATACATCATCAACATGAACTTCAGAAATCATGCCCAGGTAGGAGTAGTCTTCGGTACGAGAGATTGTCTGCAAAAATGTCAATGCGTTCAGAACAAGCGGCGATGTTGCCTGTCCCCGTTCTTGAACCCCTGTAATGATCGGAAGATCAACCGCATCCGTTTTCCCCAACCTTTTGAAAATGATCCCTTTTACATCCATGAGATAAAAATCATCAGACTGCCTCACCAGAGCAAGGGGTTTTCGCTCATGAATTTCCAGAACCAGTTTTCCGGGAAGTTCTCTACCCACATAAGCATCTTCCACCCATTGATTAGCCCGGATCCGCCGTATCATCGCTTCTGTATTCACCGCCAGAATGTTCTGCGAGGGTTTGATGTCCGCCGAAGCGAGAATATCCTTCTCGGTTAATTCCTTCAATCCCCGTACCGAAACCTCCTGAACCGCGAAATACGGCAGACTGATCAGAACGTTGTACGTATAAATAAAAATGAACGTCAGAACAACCACAGCCCCGAGAAGGACGGACGCGGACAATAGATCACCGGAGATGTTACTGAAGCGTCTACGCATCCTGTTTTGTTTTGTTTCAATGACTGATTTTTTCTTTTTCAGATTTCTAATCATTCATTTTCTCCGATAATCACAACCTCTGTTTCCAAGCGGAGGTTCTTTTCCTGCTGTGCTCGCGTCTGAACCAGATGAATCAGGAACAAAACATCCGATGCCGTGGCGTTTCCCTTATTGATAATAAAGTTGGCGTGTTTGGACGATATTTGCGCTCCTCCCCTGCTCACGCCTTTCAAGCCCATATCTTCAATAATTTTCCCGGCCGGATGACCGGGCAAATTTTTAAAAATGGATCCGCAGCTCGGATAATCCAGCGGGTGTTTCTCCTGACGCCATTGCATGATCTCATTGATTCTTTCCTTGATTTTTAAGCGTTCACCTTTTCTCAATTTAAACCGGGCTCCCAGGACAATGGTTCCCTCGGGGAACTCCGTGTGCCGGTAACCAAATGCGATTTCCGAACGGTTCAGCGTCCTCCCGGCTCCTGAAGCATCCAAAACATACACCTCTTGAACGACATCCTTCATTTCTTTGCCATAGGCACCGGCATTCATCCAGATGGCGCCTCCGACGCTGCCGGGAATGCCTGCGCAAAACTCCAGTCCCGTAAGCTCTTCCGCTACTGAGCGGCTGACGACTTTGTTCAGTGTGGCACCCGCCTGTGCAGTCAGGAAATGATCTGTCTGTGATGCAGGTTCGTACACAACTTCTTGTATGCCGGTCATCAGCACGATCGCTCCCCGGTAACCGCCATCCCTTACAATCATATTGGTCAGGTTTCCTGCCGGCACATACTCTATTTTCTTCTCGCCGAGCCTTTTGACAACCTCGACCAGCTGATTCTCGTTTTCAATGTAAACCAGCGCGTCCACCCTGCCCCCAACCTTCAGCGATGCGTGCCCGGACATCTTTTCACCAAACAATATCTTGCCGATCTGTAAATCTCCCAGGGCATCCTGAAGGACATGTTTACCCGTCATCACGTCTTTGTTCCTCTTGCCACCCATTGTTGAATGAATATCTCACCAACCCTGTATATGCTTCCGGCGCCAATGGTCGCCACGGTATCCTTTGCCTGAACCGTTTTCAGAAGGTATTCAACGGTTGTATCCGCATCCGGAATATACTCGACGTGTTTGTGTCCCGCTTTTCTGATCGCTTCGCAGAGCGCGGCAGAATGAACGCCGGCAATAGGTTCTTCGCTGGCCGGATAGATGTCATTTATAATTAAGAGATCAACGTCATGAAAAGCTTTTGTGAAATCATCAAACAGCGCTTGCGTTCTGCTGTACCGGTGCGGCTGAAAAACAACGATCAACCTGTCCTTCCAGATTTGACGCATCGCCTTGAGCGTTTCTCTGATCTCGGTCGGATGGTGTCCGTAATCATCCACCACCGTGATACCCGCCACTCTCCCTTTGATTTCCAGTCGGCGCTGTACGCCGGAAAACCTCTTGAGCCCTTCTCGGATGGTCGCCACATCCAGATTCAACTCTCTGGCCACCCCAATCGCCGCCAGAGAGTTGTAAACATTGAACATCCCGGGAACGAGCAATTCAATTTCACCCAGTTTCTCACCTTGATACATCAGGGTATAACAGGTTTTTCTTTTTGAAAATTTGATGTCGGCCGCCATATAATCACCCGGTGTCTCTATGCCATAAGTGATCACTCGGCGCTTGATCGACGGCATGATTTCCCGCACATGCGTATTATCGACACAAACAACCGTGCAGCCATAGAAGGGAACGATGTTGGCAAACTTAAGAAACGCGTCTTTGATTTCTGTGATCCCCGGATAATAATCCAGATGTTCCCGGTCAATATTGGTAATCACCGCGATGGTGGGTGATAATTTCAAAAAAGAACCATCACTCTCATCGGCTTCCGCGATGATAATCTCACCATCTCCGAGACGGGCATTGCTTCCGATGTTTGCCAGTTTACCGCCGATCACCATGGTAGGATCCATATCACCTTCCGCAAGAATGGTGGAAACCATCGAAGTGGTTGTCGTCTTGCCGTGGCTCCCGGAAACAGCAACGGAAAATTTCATCTTTAAAAGCTCCGCAAGCATTTCCGCCCGGGGAATGACCGGAATTTTTCTTCGGTGAGCCTCCATCACTTCCGGATTGTCATCCTTCACCGCCGTGGAAGTAACCACAACGTCGGCGTTACCGGTGTTTTCCGCTGCGTGCCCGATCACGACCTTTGCGCCGATCCTTTGCAACCGCGCTGTCGTTTCCGAGGGCTGAACATCGGATCCGCTGACCTGATACCCCAGGTTCACCAGGACCTCGGCAATCCCGCTCATGCCGATGCCGCCGATACCGACAAAATGTATGCATTTCACTTTACGTTGCATCAGACTTTTTTCTCTATCTTTTTTCATCGATCCTTCTATTGCTCTTATTTCTAGTGATATCGGTTTTGTTCAGTGATTAATTTCATGCATTCATCAACGATGGTGGCCGCTGCGCCCGTCTTGCTGATCCGCGAAGCGTTCATTTCCATCTTCCGCAGTTTGCTTGCATCTCCCAACAGACTTTCCACAACGCCAAACAGCCTGGACCCGCTAAGTTCTTTTTCTTCAATGATCTCGGCAGCGCCTTCGGCTTTCATGGCCTGCGCATTCTTCAGTTGATGATCATTGGCCGCCCATGGATAGGGAATTAAAATAGCGGCTTTGCCGGCCGCGGTAATCTCGGCCAGGGAAGTGGCACCGGCACGGCAAATAATCAATTCGGCATCGGCATAGGCTTGCGCCATATCGACAATAAACGATGTCACCTCGGCCTCAATGCCAAAATGCTCATACACTTTTTTAACCTCTTCCAGTTGACGCACACCGGTCTGATGCATCACGCATATCTTCTCTTTTCTTCCCTTTAATTGCGGCAGCATCTCGATGACACTCCGATTGATCGCCTCCGCACCCTGTGAACCGCCGAAGATAAGGAGCTGCCGACAGTTCTTTTCTTTTTTCGTTCTGAACCTTTGTGCGGTAAACGAAGCCCTCACCGGATTACCGCTGACAATCACCTTCCGCGGCGGAAATGCCGCCCGGGTCTGCTCATAGGTTACAAATATCCTGTCCACAAAATGCCCCAATATTTTATTGGTCATGCCGGGAATGGCGTTTTGCTCTGCAATGGCCGTGGGTATGTTCATCAAACGCGCGGCCAGTACCGCCGGCCCTGAAGCGTAACCGCCAACACCAAAAACCATGTCCGGTGAAAAATGTTTCAAAATCTTCCTGGACTGCCACATACTTTTTGGAATTTGAAACGCTCCTTTCATCAGCCCCCGAATCCCCCGTCCTGTCACCCCTTCAATATCAATCGTCTTTAATACATAGCCCCGTGAATCTAGCAGTCTGCTTTCAATGCCTTTTTGCGTTCCGATAAAAATAACTTCTGTCGCGGCATCACGTTTTATAAATTCTTCCGCGATGGCAATTCCGGGAAATAAGTGTCCTCCGGTTCCTCCTCCCGCTATGGCAATCCGCATGATTTTCTCCGGCTCCAACAAACCTGATACGTTTTTCCACGACCATCATTGATCAAAACTCATCACGACGTCTGTGTGGAAATGTTCAGCAAAATCCCCACGGCTATCATATTCATGACAAACGCCGTCCCACCGTAACTCAAAAAAGGCAGAACCAGCCCCTTTAATGGGATAAGACCCATAACGCCGGCAATATTAATGAACGCTTCCAGCGAAATGACCATCGTGAGTCCAGCCGCCAGAAGAGTCCCGAATAAATCCGGCGCCTTCAATGCAATCGCAAAGCCGCGAAACGCAAAGAGAGCAAACATGGCGATAACAATGGTCACCCCGATAAACCCGCTTTCTTCGGCAATAATGGAAAGAATAAAATCCGTATGCGGCTCCGGCAGGTAAAACAGCTTCTGCATGCCGTCACCAATACCCACACCGAAGGCTCCGCCGGACCCGAATGAAATCAGGGACTGGATAATCTGGAAACCGGTGTTATCCGCATCTTTCCACGGGTCCAGAAAAGCGGTCAGGCGTGTCAATCGGTACCCTTTGTACAATATCAGCGCGACACCGATCGGAAGGAACGATCCCACCAGGCAGGCAAGATGTTTGATCCGGGCGCCCGCGATGCAGAGCATCAAAAGTAAAATGGTGGCGATAATTGCTGACGTCCCGAAATCGGGTTCCAGCAAAATAAGTAAAATCACGATCGACGTTGCGGCCAGAGGGATGAGAATCCCGCGGGTAAAACTGGTGATCTGATAAGCTTTGCGCGTTAATAAGTGAGCCAGAAATATCACGATTGTTATTTTGACCATTTCCGTTACCTGAAAGGAAAACCCACCCAGATTCAGCCACCGGGTTGCCCCTCCTCGCTTCATTCCAACGGACGGAATAAACAACATGGCCAATAATATAACCGACAGGAAAATGCCCGGATAGGCGAATTTTCTCAAATGCTCATAGGGAATCTTTGTCATCACAATCATCAAAACCATCCCCAAAAAAACAAAAGCCAGTTGTTTTTTTAAAAAATAAAGACTGTCTTTAAATTTTTCCAGAGCGATAATAGAACTGGACGAATAAATCATCGCCGTCCCGACAACCACTAAAATCAGCGTGACCAGGAGAAGAATAATGTCCGGAAGACTGTCTTCTTTTTTATACGCCGCATCCACTTAAAGATTCCTCACCACGTCCTTAAAATAATTGCCCCGTTCCCTGTAATTGGCAAATTCATCAAAACTGGCACAGCCCGGTGACAGTAAAACCACATCGCCCGGTTCGGCATTTTTATACGCGTTCTCCACGGCTTCCTTCAATGTCGGGGCTTTTAAAACGGGAACATCTTTACCAATCAATGACGCGATACGTTCCCGCGCTTCACCGAATACAAAAATCATCCTGGCTTTTGTTTTGAGCAGAGGCCGGAGTGTTTCAAAATCACCATCTTTATCACGACCTCCTAAAAGCAAAACAACCGGATGGGAAAACGTCTCCAACGCCCGTAAAACCGACCCGACATTGGTTCCTTTGGAGTCATCATAAAATTTGACTGACTTTTTCTCTCCCGCAAATTCAATGCGATGCGGTAACCCGCGAAATGCGGTAACCGCTTTGATGATATCCTGCTGAGAGCATCCGCACAGACGGGCGGCGATAATCGAGGCCATGACATTTTCCACATTATGCGTTCCGGGAAGGGAAATGCTGTCCACGGGATATTTTTCTGGACCGCTGCCAGAAATTTGCAGGACCATATTATTGTTTTCCACATAGATTCCTTCAGGCAAAGTGGCTTGTGCGCTGAATTGATACGTTCGAGCTCCGATTCGTTCCGTCATTTCATCCTGTTCTTTGTCCGCCGCATTCAGGATTGCGTAATCCTGCGAGGTCTGACGGCTGAAAATCCTGGCCTTGGCGCGACGGTAACCGTCAAACGAGCCATGATAGTTAACGTGATCGCGGGTGATGTTTAAAAGGATAGCGATAAAGGGCCGGAATTTTTCGATCCATTGCAGTTGAAAACTACTGATCTCCGCTACAACAAAATCATCCTTTTGGTCCGTTTCAAAATAATCAATCAGCGGGTTGCCGATATTGCCGCCCACAAAAACTTTTTTTCCGGAATATTGCAAAATATTCCCCAGTAGCGTGGCGGTTGTCGTTTTGCCGTTCGTGCCGGCTACCGCGACCATCGGAACCTTAATAAACCGGTAGGCCAGTTCAATTTCACTGATGACCGGAATATGGCGCATGAGAGCCTCTACCAGTAACGGGTTATCCGGCGGAATACCGGGAGACGGAACAATCATGGAGACACCCTCTAAAACTTTCATATCGTTGTAGCCACCCATGCTCAGCCAGGGTTCGCCGGCGATCTGCTGGAACGCTTCACCCCATTGGTGCGGCGGTTTCTCATCCATTACGGTCACCCCGGCTCCCCGCCTCCCCAAAAATCCCGCGGTTGCAATGCCGGTTTTGCCCATACCGATGACGATGATCTTCTTATCCTCTACTTGCATCGTGCCTACCGTAATTTTAATGTGCTGATGGCCATCAACGCCAGCAAAATGGAAATAATCCAGAACCGGACAATCACTTTCGGCTCCGCCCAACCCTTCAGTTCAAAATGATGGTGCAGAGGCGCCATTCTCAAAATACGTTTCCCGCCGGTCATCTTAAAATAACCAACCTGAAAAATGACTGAAAATGTCTCCACAACAAAAATGCCTCCCACAATGGCCAGCAGGATTTCCTGTTTCGTTATAATGGCTACCGTTCCCAATGCGCCGCCCAGCGAGAGCGATCCGACATCCCCCATGAAAACTTCCGCAGGATAGGCATTGAACCAGAGAAACCCGAGTCCGGCTCCAATCAGCGCTCCGCAGAATACGGATAACTCGCCCGAACCGGAAACATAAGAAACCTTTAAATACGATGCCACCTTCACGTTACCGGAAAAATAGGCAAAAAGAAGATATGTGGCAAAGCAGATCACCACCGGACCGATCGCCAGTCCGTCAAGACCGTCCGTTAAATTGACGGCATTGGCCGTTCCCACAATAATAAATGTGGAAAGCAGAATATAGCCCCATCCCAGGTCGGGTAAAATGGTTTTGAAGAAAGGTACGGTAATCTGCAAATTGAATCCCGGTTTCATGAAAAGAATGATACTGACAAACAAGGCAATGATGATTTCAGCCGCCAGTCTGGTTCGACCGGGAATTCCCTTGGAACTCCTGCCGGCCAGCTTGCTGTAATCATCAATAAAACCGATAAGACCGTATCCCACGGTCACCAGAAGTACCAGCCAGACATAACTGACCGAGAGATTGATCCAGAGCAATGTCGATATCAGCACGGCAAAAATGATGAGAAGACCACCCATTGTGGGAGTTCCCTTCTTCACCAGGTGACTTTGCGGACCGTCTTCGCGCACCTGCTGGCCGATTTGCATGGCTTGCAGTTTCTTAATCATCCATTTTCCGAAAACCAGACAGATCAAAAGCCCTGTTATAGAAGCGAAAATCGTTCGAAACGTAATGTAACGAAAAACGTTAAAAAACGAGATCGTTGTGTGCAGAGGATACAATAAATGATAAATCAATTTATCCTTACTCCCTGTTTGTCAATCGACTGATTTTTTTCCGTCTGTTTGATCTGAACCAAATGTATCACACAGCTGAACAACAATCTCTTCCATCTTCATTCCGTGTGAGCCCTTCACTAAAATCCAATCGCCTTTTTTTACATAACCTTTCAGGTCATCCATGCCATGATCCTGATCTGACAAAAAGAAGATATGGTCTGCGGATAACCCTCCCTCTCTGGCTCCGGCAGCAGTAATCTCCGAAAACTCCCCCTTCAGAAAGAGAGCGTTAACCCCAATAGTGGCCATCAGCATGCCCATTCTTCTGTGCATTTCCTCCGATTGCTCCCCCAATTCCAGCATATCCCCGAAAAAGACAAAGGCGTTGTGACCCGATTTCAAATCTTTCAGCGACATCAAAGCTTCACGAACCGAAGCGGGGTTGGCATTATAGGAATCATCCAACAAAAAGGCTCCATTGCGTAATTTTATTATTTCCATACGGCCATTGAAAGGTTTGAACCCGGATAAACCTTCCGATATTGTCCGAATATCGATACCGGCCGCAACGGCCGTGGCGGCGGCACCCATGGCATTATGCACATGATGGAGGCCGACTATTTTGATCTCCGTTTTCTGCGCCTGCCCGCCAATGATTAATTGAAAGCGCATCCCCTTCGCACCATTTTTCTCAATGTCTCTGACGGTGACATCGGCATTGGGACTCATGCTGAAGGTTACTTTTTTCCCTCTCCACTGTTCTGCCGCCGGGGCAATGAGCTCATCATCAAGATTGATGACCGCGGTTCCTGAAGGCGACATATTCGCGAACAAATCACTTTTTTCTTTCCGGACAACATCCAGGGAGCCGAATCCTGCCAGATGCGCCGGGCCGATATTCGTGATCAGCCCGATGTCCGGATCGGCAATTTGCGTCAGTCTTCTGATTTCCCCTCTCGTATTCGTTCCCATCTCCAGCACGATCAATTCGTGTTCCTGGTGGAGTCGAAATATCGTCTGGGGCAATCCGATCAAATTATTCAAATTGCCTTCTGTTTTTAAAATGTTTTTTACCCTGCCGGCAATGGCCGCCACCATTTCTTTTGTGGTTGTCTTACCTGACGATCCTGTCAAGGCGATAACCGGCACAGAAAACCTTTTCCTCCAATCACGGGCAAGATCTCCCAGAGCAAACAAGGTGTCCGGTACCTTGATCACGGCTATTTTTTGATCAGGCTTCAGCCCTTTAATTTTTTCTTCATCCTGAACCAGAACTCCGCAGGCCCCTTCTTTCATGACAGCGTCGATAAAGTCATGGCCGTCAAACCGCTCACCTTTCAAGGCGACAAAAAGGTTCCCCTTTTTGATCCGCCGTGAATCTGTAGAAACCCCGTAAACCGTGGTTTCCAGTTCGCCGGAAATGTAAGTTCCGTTCGTGGTACGTAAAATATCTTTTAATGCGAAAACGGGCGATTCCTTATCCATATCCGCAGTCACCGCCTCCTTGCTTCCAAAAACTGTTTTGCGACAACACGATCATCGAACGATATTTTTTCGGCACCTAAAATCTGATAGTCCTCATGACCCTTGCCGGCAATCAGAATGATATCTTCTTTTTCTGCCACCCCAATCGCCGTTTCAATGGCTTTTCTTCTATCGGGAATCACCGTATAGAAATGACCATCGCCGTTAAATTTCATCGAACCCGGTTCAATTTTTTTGACCTTCATCTGATCAATGCCCGTTTCTATCTCGGCGATGATGTCCATCGGATCTTCCAAACGCGGATTATCGGACGTTACAATCGTAAAATCGCTGTACGAAACAGCGACTTCCCCCATCAATGGCCTTTTGCCCTTGTCGCGGTTTCCACCGCAACCAAAAACCGTTATGATTTTTCTTTTTTTCAATTCTGTCAGATTCTGCAGAACCCGTCTCAAAGCATCATCGGTGTGCGCATAATCTACAAAAACATTAAAGCCTTCAGAGGAGATCACCGGTTCCAGTCTGCCCGGAACGCTGGACAGTTTTTCAACACCTTTTTTAATCATTGGTATGGGAATTTGTAAAATAAAAGCCGCTCCAGCGGCGGCTAATATATTGAAGAGGTTAAATTTCCCGATGAGGGGTGATTTGATCAAAACAGTATCTCCCGCCAGGCTCACTTCCGCTTTGATACCTTCCAGCGACAACTCATAGTGGACCGGTCGGATCGCGCAATCATTTCCCATACCGTACGTCATCGCCGGAAAAGACAGATCTTTCATCATCCTTTTCCCCCAGGAATCATCGGCGTTGACAATCATTTTTTGCGGATAAGCCTTTTGGCTTTTTGTCAGAATTTCGGAAAAAAATCTTTTTTTGGCCTGAAAATAATTTCCCATGGTCAGATGATAATCAAGGTGGTCACGGGTCAGATTGGTAAAAATGCCCAGATCAAAGTCACAGTCGTCAACCCGCTTCAGATCAACGGCATGAGACGACACTTCGGCGATAACATGCGTGATCCCGTCATCGGCCATCGCCCGCAATATTTTCTGCATCTCATAGGATTCCGGCGTTGTGTTGGGGGCGGCGAATGTTTTATTGTTGTAACGATAATTGACTGTGCCTAAAACTCCGCATGGATAGCCGGCTTCCTGCAATATCGATTCCAGAAGATAGGTCGTCGTTGTTTTCCCGTTCGTTCCTAAAACGGCGATGAGTTTCAGACATCCGGACGGATTACCGAAATAATTTTTGGCGATCAGGCCCAAGGCGCGGCGACTATCTGATACTTTGATGGACGTCACTGTCGACGGGAATAACCGGTTTTTTTCATACACAACAAATGTTGCCCCGCACGCAATCGCTTCATCGATAAAATCATGTCCATCATTTTTGAGGCCCTGAATGGCGACAAAAAGAGACCCCGGTTGGCATTGGTTGGCCGAAAAACATACATCGGTAACCTCTGCAGAAACATCTCCGGTAAGGTTTATGATATTCAATCCTTCAATGAGTCGCGTCAATCTCATGTCAACCTCAATGGTTCAGTTCAAAAACGACATTGCAAAAACGTTCATTCCCCAAAGGGGCGCGTGCCGGAGGATACTGCCGAACCGCCCAGCCATTTCCTGTTATTTTGAGTTCAATGGATTCAGCCTTGGCTTTTCTCATCGCTTCCCGGATCGTCAAACCCGTAAAGTCAGGCATGGAGAACTCGTCATGGTCGACTGCAACCGGCGAAACCAATGTTTCACCGGCAGAAACGAGTTGAACTTTCCGCTCGTTGTTTTGCGCAAACACGGAAGTATCCCGGATATTCGTTTTAAAACAATTTAATATTTGTTCGCCGATTTTTTTGAAAACGGGAGCGGAGGCCACTCCTCCCCATTTGTCTTTCTGGGGCTCATCAAGAACAATCAGCATAACGACCTGTGGATCCTCTGCAGGAAAAAATCCCATGAAGGAGGTTCGAACCCGCTCTGAAGAATAGACGCCACGGGAGAAATCAAATTTCTGGGAAGTGCCTGTCTTACCGGCAACAGCGACGTTGATCATCCGTGCGTTTTTTCCCGTGCCGTCTTCAGCACCCACGACATCCGTGAGCATATGGGTCAGGCGTTTTGCCGTGGCGGGAGAAATGACATTATCCACAACGGTTGGCGTGTATAGCTTGACGAGATTATTATTCTGGTCAGCAACACCGCGGACAATGTAAGGTTTCATGAGAACCCCGTTATTGGCAATGGCCGAAAAGGCGGCAATGAGCTGAATCGCCGTCACGGAAATGCCCTGTCCAAAAGCGATCGTAGCCGTATCAACAGGTACCCAGTTTTTGACCGGCCTCACCAATCCAGATGATTCACCGGGCAATTCGATCCCCGTCTTCGATCCAAAACCAAAAGCCTGAATGTATTGATAAAATTTTTCCTTACCCATTTTTTGAGCAATCTTTGCCGAACCGATATTACTGGAGTATTTCAATATTTCTCTCACGGTTAACGTTCCATGGCGTTTCCGCTGCGCTTCATGAATGACGCGGTTCGCCACTTTATAATTTCCATTTTCACAGAAAAATCTATCGGTCTCCTTGACAACCTTTTCTTCCAGCGCGCCAGCCACCAGGAAAGGCTTAAAGGTTGATCCGGGATCATAAAAATCGGCAATGGCGTGATTACGCCATCTTTCCGGTTTCTGACCCGTTACGTTATTGGGATTAAATCCCAACTGGTTAGCCAGCGCCAGAATCTCTCCCGTCTTGGGATCCATAACAATGGCCAGACCTCCCTTCGCCCCCTTATCCAGAACAGCTTCTTTAAGGCTGGTTTCCACCAAATACTGAATTCTGTTGTCAATCGTTAAAACCAGGTTTTCCGGATCCTCTTTTTTGGGGGTGTCCGTGTGTTCCACCCGCAGGAATAATTTTTTCCCTTTCGCATCCCTCGCCCAGGCCAGTTTTTCCGGTTTGCCTTTCAGAGAGTCATCGAACTTCTTCTCCAATCCCTCCAGCCCATGGGCGTCGAGCCCCACGAATCCCAGCAGGTGTCCGGCCAGTTCGCCGTTGGGATAAAAGCGTTTTGGCTCTTTGACCAAAAAGATTCCCTCGATATCAGCCTTTTGAACCGATGCGGACTGTTCCGGAGAAATTCTTCTGGCCAGCCAGCAAAAGTTCTTGGGCGCCGATATTTTTTTTAAAACCTCTTCCCGGTTCAATCCGAGAATTTTAGCGATCTGTGAGGATGTCTTGACCGGATCAATAATTTTGGAAGGATCCGCGCAAACAGAATCTGTCATGATCGAGATCGCAAGTTTCTCACCATTACGATCATAGATGATCCCTCTTTCCGCCTGTAGCTGCAGCACAGTAGTGTGTTGTTTTGTCGCCAGCTTTTTCAGTTTTTGCCCGGATAAGACCTGCAATTGAAAAGCGCGGGAGATTAAAGCGATGAACAGAACGAAAAATAAAATGAAAATCATAATGATTCTGAATTTCAATCTTTCTTTCGATTCGCTGGCCATATCATTCTCCCGAACGTTTCAGGACAATCACTTGATCATTATCAGGATAAGACATCTGCAATTTGCTTTTCACAATGCTTTCTATTCTTTGCGGTGATTTCAGCATAGCGTATTCCAGCTTCAGTTTTTTTTGCTCTTCCAGTTTCTGTTGCTGGGCATGGAGCTCTGCCGCAATGCTGTATTCCAATTCTGTCATACGAATATGCGACCAGACATAAACCAACGCGACCATCATCAGGATGACAGCGAAAACAATGTACGCCGGATATTTAATGCCCAGCGAATTCTCTTTTTCTTCTCTCAAGCGCGGCAACGCCCCGGTTTCAACGGACTGCGCGGACTGCGTCATCTCAAATTCTCCTGGCTACCCGCAACTTGGCGCTTCTGGCTCTCGGATTCGATTTTATTTCTTCTGCCGCCGGAGTCAGGGGTTTCTTCGTCATATTCTTTAACTTCGCTTCTCTTTGGCAAACACACACAGGAACTCCCGGGGGGCACACACAACCGCCCTCCAGTGAACGGATTTCATTTTTGATAATACGATCTTCGAGCGAGTGGAAAGAGATGGCACACAGCCGACCGTCGTATTTCAAAGCATCGGCGGCCGAGTGAATGACCGGCCTGATAGGGTCCAGTTCACGGTTAACGGTAATTCTAAGCGCCTGAAAGGTTCTGGTGGCCGGGTGGATTTTCTGCCATTTGAATCCATCGGGCATACTCGATATAACGATCGCGGCCAGTTGTGTTGTCGTTTCAATCGGCGATTTCTGCCTTTTTACCGATATTGCCCTGGCGATTCTTCCTGCCATTTTTTCTTCCCCGTAAAGCCTGATAATTTTTTCCAGTTCGCTTTGCGCAAAATGGTTGACAATATCATAAGCGGTTCGTTTCAAATTGCGATCCATACGCATGTCAAGCGGCGCCTGCTGGCTAAAACTAAACCCTCTTTCCGAGGCATCCAACTGATGGGAGGAAACTCCCAGGTCCAGAAGGACACCGTCAACTTCTTTGATATTTAGTTTTTTCAGTATATTTTCTAAATTCGCAAAATTTTCTTTTATTAAAATCTTACGCGACCCGAACTCCGCCAGCCTTTTTTCTGCAAATAGAAGAGCCTCTTCGTCGCAATCGATACCGACCAATAGAGCGTTTGTGTTTTTCAGTATCGCGTAAGCATGCCCTGCACCACCAAGAGTGCAGTCCACGTAAACCCCTGTATCGCTGACCAACAGTGAATCAATGACTTCCTTCAGCATCACCGGCTCGTGATAGAACTCGGCAATCATGGTTTTTAAATTCCCAAGTCTGCAATAAAGTCAGCACATTGGTCAATATCCACCTGTTTCATTCTTCCTTCGAAACGGCTTTGCGACCAGATTTCAATATTCTTCTGCATACCCACCAGAACAATATCTCTCTCCAGCTCGGCATACTCCCGAAAAGCAGGCGGTATAAGCACTCGCCCCTGTCCATCAATACTGCAATCGATTGCCCCGGACATAAAGAAACGCTGAAATTCTCGCACTTCCTTGCGTAATTTGGATTGGTGAGCCACTTTTTCTTCAATGATCAGCCACTCATCGTAGGGAAAAACCATCAGATATTGGTCCCAGGTTGTAATGACCAACTTGTTCTCATACTCTTCAGAAAATATTTCACGAAATCTGGAAGGGAAAATTATCCTTCCTTTTTCGTCGATAGTATGGTGATATTGACCCCTAAAAACCGACATCAATTTCCCTCCACAATAAGCCACTTCACTCCATGTGGCAACTATAGAGAGGGTCATTGCCTTTGTCAAGAAAAAATTTAAACTTTTTTTCAAATAAATAGCTTAAAATTACAGAGAAAAGAGGGATTTGGAAGCACTGCTAATCGGGTGTCTTATCATTCATCAGCAATGGGAGCCAAACAATGGGAATGAAGATATTTTGTCTAATCTTTTTCACCAAGTGATTCTACGGAACGTATCTGTTGCTCGTCTTCTTTAAGTTGTTGTATTTGCTCATTTTTAAGATATATATACTTATTGACGGCCTGATTGTGTTCTGCCAATGAGCTGGAAAAATGGTGTGTTCCATCTTTTTTTGATACAAAATAAAGGTAATGAGCAGCCTCCGGATGAAGTACCGCATTGAATGAGTCGAGGCCGGGATTGGCTATGGGTCCCGGCGGCAAGCCTTTAATCAGATAGGTATTGTATGGAGAGTTTCTTTTGAGATGGCTTCGGAGAACCTTCCCTTCAAAGTGATCAAGATCATACACGGCCGTGGGATCGCTTTGCAGGCGCATTCCCTTTTTCATTCTATTGTAAAAAACAGCCGCAATGAGGGATTTTTCAGATTTATATCCTGACTCCTTTCCGATAAGAGAAGCAAATGTAATGAACTGGTTCAGGTCAAATCCTTTAGCATTCGCTTGTTCTATCATGGCCGACGGTACTTTTTCCCAGAACGTATCAACCATTTTCTTCATGATGGAGCGCGTATTCATGGAACGGTTAAAAAAATAAGTTTCAGGAAAAAGATAACCTTCAATAGATTCCGCATCAATCTTTAAAGATTTCAGAAATTCCCTGTCTTGAGCCAGCTTAAAGAAGGTTTCTTTGTTGATGAGTTTATTTTGATCCAGGATTTCAGCGATCTCTCTTACGGACAAATCCTCAGGAATGGAGACTTTATATTGCTTAATTTCTCCTCGAACCAGTTTATTGATCATGGTCCAGGGTGTAAACTGTGTGTGAATTTCATACTCACCGGCACGAATGTGACGCCATGCGCCTCTTATTGTGGCCAGACATACAAAGAAAAAACGATTTTTGACCAGTCCCGCTTTATTTAGAATTTGCGTACTTTCCAAAAAGCTCGAACCCGTCGGTATTTCGACATCTATCGTTAGATTTTTCCTGTCTATGGAACTGAATGAATAATTTAGAAACCATAAAACAAAGATCAGGCTGAATGCTGTCAGAACCAAGACGGATCGGCGAAGTATTTTATTGGCGGAAAAATACTTCTTTAAGAACATGAGTGAAACGGGGAAATGAATTTTCCATATATGTTTCTTGGCACCGTTTTTTTTCATGATTGTTCTTTGGCCGGCTCTCGTTAGAGATTCTTTTCGTTCGGTTTGTTCATCTTGAAACAGCTATCTAGAAAGAGAGTCCAGAAAGCTTTGAAGGATAAGGCAAGCGGCCACTTTATCCACCATTTTTTTTCTTTTTTCCCAATGGACTCCCGATTGGATCAGAATTTCCTCCGCTTCCTTGGTCGAGAGGGTTTCCTCCCACTTCACCACTGGAAGATGAAAGGTTTTCTCCAATAATAAAGCAAACCGGTTGACCTTCTCGCACTGGATGCCCTCTGAACCATCCAGTCTTACCGGATAACCGATCACTATTCTTTCCACCTGATAATTTTTAACCAAATTTTCCAAAATGTCCAAGTCGTGCTTTCTGGTTTTTCTGATAATCGTAGGCAGACCCTGAGCGGTAAGACCCAACTCATCGCAAACAGCGACGCCTATTCTCTTGTCACCATAGTCTAAACCCAGTATCCGCAATGAGTTCACCTCTGACAGGTTAGAAACTATCCCGTTTATCGGAGCTGAAGATGTCCTAACAATTCCCCCTGTCGTTTTCAAGCGTTAATTTACACGGTGCTCGGACCTGAAAAGCCTTTGTCCCCTTTTGAATAAAAAATAAATATAACCTTGTGAAAAAATGAATAATTTGTTATTTTCCGACGTCATTTGAACAGGATCAACGCATGAGACATTTCGTCCTTGGAACAGCCGGCCATGTGGATCACGGGAAAACGGCTTTAATTAAAGCTCTCACAGGGATTGACACCGATCGTCTGAAAGAAGAGAGGCAGAGAGGCATCACCATTGAATTGGGCTTTGCATCTTTAACGCTTCCATCAGGTCAGACCCTGGGCATTGTGGACGTCCCCGGCCATGAAAAATTCATCAAAAATATGGTCTCCGGTGCCGCAGGTATCGACTTGGTGATGATGGTCATTGCCGCGGATGAAGGCATCATGCCTCAGACAAGGGAACATCTCCAAATTTGTTCACTTCTCGGTATCTCCAAAGGCATTGTGGCTCTGACGAAAACAGACCTGGTCGAAAACGATTGGCTTTCACTTGTCCAGTCAGAAATAAGCGATTTCACAAGCGGAACATTTTTAGAAGGCGTCCCTGTCATTCCCGTTTCGGCTATGAAAAAAGAAGGACTGACGGATCTCATGGAAGCGTTGGATTCCGTCGCGGGCAGGCTGGCGGAAAAAGCAGATGACGGCATTTTCCGTCTGCCGGTGGATCGCGTTTTCACTATGAAAGGGTTCGGCACTGTTGTCACCGGCACACTGGCGTCCGATCATATTCAAGCCGGCGAAGAAGTCCATATACTCCCTGACAATTTTACCACCCGCATCCGGGGTATCCAGGTGCATAATCAACCCGCAGAAAAAGCCTGGTCCGGCCAACGCACGGCAATCAATCTTCAGGGAGTTGAAAAAACTGCCATTCATCGTGGCAACGTTCTTGTCCGCCCCGACACGGTTTGGCCGACGCAGCGATTGGATGTATCGGTCGAATACCTGGATTCCAATACCAAAAGCCTGAAAAACAGGTCGCTGGTAAGGCTGCACACCGGCACCAGCGAAACGATTTCACGCATTATTCTGCTGGAAGATGATGAACTCGCACCGGGTCAGAAGGGCTTGGCCCAGCTGGTTTTATCGAATAAGGACGTCGTTGTGGCTGGCGACCATTTCGTCTTACGCAATTACTCTCCGGTGACCACAATCGGCGGCGGACGGATTATTGATCCCCTGCCTAAAAAGCACAAAAGGCTTCATCACAAAGTCATAGAAGAACTCAACACCCTGCAAAAAGGCGAATTGCGCGAAAAAGTATCCGTCATACTGGTAAGAGCCGGTTTCACCGGCATCCATTTGCAGCGCATGGCCTTTCGCCTGGGAATAAAAGCAAAAAAGGTCAGAGAGGCGTTGGAAAAATTATTCGCCGAGAAACAAGCATTTCTGGTCGATAGTGACGACACAACGGTGATATCCGCTGACTACTTCAATCAACTGGAATCGCTCATCGTCGAAAGCGTCACTTCCTATCACAAGGATAACCCGCTGAAAACGGGAATATCCAAAGAAGAGCTGAAGGTCTCGCTGGAAGGCGACATCTCGGCCAGATTGTTTAATATGGCTTTGGTTTCTCTTAATAAAAAGGGAATGATCATCAGTGATAAAGACAGCGTCCGCCTGGCAAAACACCAGGTGGAATTGGACGGGGACCTCGACTCCCTGCGTAAAGACATTGCCAGAATTTATAGAGAAGCCGGACTCACACCGTCTTCACTCAATGACGTGACCGCGACTTTCGGGGACCAGAAGACAAAGGCGCAGAGCATTATCCATTTGATGCTCAAGGATGGAAATTTAATAAAAATCAACGAAGATCTTTGTTTTTGGGGCGAAGTTCTTAACAAATTACGCAATGATTATAAAGCGATGCTGATCAAAGACGGCAAGGCGACACCGGCAAGTTTCAAAGATTTGACCGGTCTTTCCCGTAAATATATCATTCCTTTGATGGAATATTTTGACATGGACAAGCTGACCGTCAGAGTCGGCGACCATCGTGTTTTAAGAGAGAAAAATGATCAGCGCTCCTGAAAAAATGATAAAAAAAATAAAAATTCTTTGCGGCACCAGCCAATCGATTTACAGTTCGTCCATTAAGGTGATTCAGGAAACGATTCTTCCTGTCAAGGTTAATGGACGACTCTTGGCCAACATCGCCTGTGCAGGCACTCATCTGGAAGAACTGGCCGCAGGATTTTTAAAATCGGAAAAAATCATCCGCCAAAAAGAGGATATTGCAAAAATAGAAGTCAAGAAAAAATCGATTAACATCACTCTCAAAGATACCAGAGCAATCGCGACCGCCTGTGTCAAAAATATCGCATCGAGCGGGTCACGGGGCAAAACCAACCTCGAACTGCTCAAGCCGCTTGAAATTCCGACCGGTTTCCGTATTCAGACCGGTCTTGTCCTGCGACTCATGGAAGAACTGCTGAGCGGATCTGCCATTCACAATCAAACGGGAGGAACGCATTGTTCGGCACTGGTCATCGGTAAGAAAATCGTTGCGCTACGGGAGGATATCGGCCGACACAACACGATCGATATGCTGGGCGGATACGCTCTTCTAAACAAAATGAAGCTTAACAGAGCCGTCATTTTAACCACGGGAAGAATATCTTCGGAAATCGTCTACAAAGTCTGGAATATGGGCGCACCGGTCATTATTTCTCATTCTGCACCGACCGCGAATGCTGTCAGGTTGACACAAAAGGCGAACATTACGCTGGTGGGTTACGTCCGTAAGGGAGAAATGAATATTTATTCACAGGAAAGGCGGATCATCATTTGAAAACTAAAGCCATTTATCTCAAGGACATTAAGCAGGGCGATAAGATCACGTCCACTTTTTTAGTAGCTGAAAAGAATATGGCCTTTTCGATAAAAGGCTCTCCTTACCTGAACGTCCGGCTGAAGGATAAAACCGGCGAGCTGGATGGAAAGGTATGGGACAACGCTGCCGCACTGGATCAAGAATTTAAAAAAGGCGATGTCATTTATATTGAGGGAAAAGCTGCCCATTATAGAAATTTGATTCAGATATCGATCACAGGCATCAAAAAAATCGCCTGGGAAGAGGTTGACCCTGCCGATTTTCTGCCTGCCGTCACAGCCGACGTGAACAATATGTTTAGCGAACTCCTTGGTTTCATTGAACAAGTTAACGACCAACATTTAAAAGCCCTGTTAAATGCTTTTTTTCAAGCGGAAGAGACTGCCTCTCTTTTTCGACGCGCCCCCGCAGCCAAAGGATTTCATCACGTTTATCTTGGCGGGCTTCTGGAACACACGCTTTCGGTCGTCCGCCTGCTGGATAAAGTCGCTGATCATTATCCGGTTCTCGACAAAGATATGCTGATTGCAGGAGGGATCCTTCATGATATCGGTAAAATCCATGAATTTTCCTACAATACGATTATCGACTACAGCGACGAGGGAAGACTGATCGGCCATATCGTCATGGGTGTTGAAATGCTGGATAAAAAAATCGACCTTATTGACGATTTTCCGGCACAGAAGGCATTGGAACTGCGCCACATTATCCTGAGCCATCACGGAGAATTTGAATTCGGTTCTCCCAAGCGTCCGAAAACCCTGGAAGCTTTGGTGGTTCATTACATCGATGATCTGGATGCAAAGTTTAACGCTTTTCACACATTCATGAATGCTTCCGGCAACGCCGACTCCGATTGGACGGGCTACCATCGTTTTCTGGAGCGTTTTCTCTACAAGGGTAAGCCGCGGTAATATTTCAATCTCAAACTTCTCTTCTTTTCGAGGATGATTCGACAAAACCAATATTGCCGCGATTCGTTGGTGATATGAGAGTCTCATGAAGTTAAAACTTGATTTTTCAAAGTAAAATGCGTATGAAAGGCGCGCTGCAACGCAACGCACAGACAATTTTAAAAAAACTATTTCTAGCGATAGTTAATATAAATCACTCAAGGGGGGAACATTGAATCATGGCTTATAGAACAGATACTTTATGCGGCATATTTCACACCCAAGCATTGCGTTACGGGGATCAGATCGAGCTTCTTCGGGCGAAGTTTGACAAAAACGGCAACCCCAGCAGCGAATGGCATTCGCGAACATGAAAAGAAACCCGTGATGAAGCGATTAGTCTGGCGAAAGGTCTGATCGTCCTGGGGTTAAAGAAGGGTGATCGAATCGTCATTTTTTCTGAAAGCCGACCGAGATGGATCATTGCCGATCAGGCCATTCAGGCATGCGGTGCCATTGGTGTCCCGCTTTACCCCACGTTAACCGTGGAAGAATTGGGATACATGACCTCCGACAGCGGATCCACCATTGTCATTGCCTCCAATCAGGATCGAGGCGAGATGGCACTGAAAGCGAAAGCAGCAGGCGTAAACATTGAAAAGATCATTACCATGTGCTCCTGGGAGGGGAAAAAGCCCGATGGTGTATATACATTCGATGAAGTCATTGCCCTGGGAAAGGATAAAGTGAGCGATGAACAGATCGAAAACAATATTAACGCGGTTACACCCGATGATATCGCCTCCATCATTTATACATCAGGCACAACCGGTAAACAAAAAGGCGCCATCCTCACTCAGAAAAACTGGGTATCCAATATGCATCAGGCTTCAAACTCCACTCTCGTTCGCCGTCAACGCGAGCTGGGACTTCATTTGACGTTTCTTGTGCATCTGCCCATGTGCCATGTTTTCGGCAGAACCAGCGACTATCACGTGGGCGCCCTGCAACAGGGCGGCATTCTGGTTTTTGCGGAAAGTTTTGAAAAAATACCGAAAAATCTTCAGGAAATCAGACCGAATGTCATCGTCAGCATTCCCCGTTTATGGGAAAAAATATTTGACACCACAAAGTCGATCATTTCCCGTCAGAACAAAACAACGCAGTCGATCTTTAACTGGGCGATGCAACTCGGCGAAAAATATTCCTATGCGATGGAAACAGCGACAAGAATGAACCAGCTTGATCTGCTTCAGTTCGCGGTCGCCAACATGCTGGTTTTCAATAAAATCAAAAAGACGGCCGGCCTGGATCGTGTCGTTCTCGGTATTTCCGGAGGGGGAAAACTTTCCAGGGATGTGTGCGTATTTATCCGGTCGCTGGGCATCCAGCTGAGTGAAGGTTACGGCCTGACGGAAACATCGCCGGTTATCAATTTTAACGAACCGGAATTCGGCAGCGGTTTCGATCCCGCTAAAGCCGGTTGGTTCGACAAAAAGATGATTGACTTGACCGTGGATCTCATGGTGACAAAACAGGCTCAGGGTTTGTCGCCCTATACCAATCCGATAAGATCGCTCAGCCTTTCCCTCGCCTACAACACCGTTGCTCATAAACTGCAGATCAAACCCGGCACAGTCGGCAGGCCGGCTCTCTGGACAGAAGAAAAAATCGCCGAAGACGGTGAAATTTTAGTCAAGGGGCCTCAGGTGTTTAAGGGGTACTGGAACTTGCCGGACGCCACCAAGGAAGCTTTCACGGATGACGGATGGTTCAAGACAGGAGATATAGGCGAATTCGACAAGGATGGATTTCTTCGCATTACCGACCGCAAGAAAGAATTGTTTGTTACCTCCGGCGGCAAAAACGTCGCCCCCCATCCCATCGAACTGGCGATTACCGCTAAACCTTATATCGATCAGGCCTGCCTCCTCGGCGACGCCAGAAAGTACATTTGCGCACTGGTCGTTCCCGATTTTCCGGAACTTCAGCGTTATTGCAAACAGAACAATATTCCGATAACCTCCAATGAAGATCTTATCGCCAATGAGCAGATCAAAACTCTCATTCAGAAGCAGATGGACGAAGTCAACGAATCATTGCCCCGTTATGAACAGATTAAATACTATAAAGTACTTGATAAACCTTTCAGTGTTGAGTCTGGGGAACTGACGCCCACCCTCAAGCTGAAGCGCAGAATTGTCTTTGAAAAATATAAAGACGAAATCGAGTGCATGTACAAAAATTAGCAATTCAGATAAAGTCAAGCTGGACAATTTTCATAAATAAAAGCGGCGTGTTTGAATAACACGCCGCTTTTCCTTTTATCAATCCTCTGCCCTGCTCTCAAGATACCCCGCAGAAAGTGGCGGGAAGTTTCACTTTGGTACGTTAAGGAAAGACGAGCATCATCAGATGGTTACTCATTTACCTTTAAAATCCGGCTTTCTCTTTTCCATAAAAGCGACAAAGGCTTCTTTAATATCATCTGTTGTCAACAAGAACATATTTTTTTGAATCGCCAGGTCCATTCCTTCGCTGATACCGGTATTCCTGCTGAAATTAAGAACTTCCTTCGTGCACTCAATCGCCAGAGGGGCATTTTCCGCGATCTGAACAGCCAGTTCACGGGCGGCTTCATAAAGCGTTGCCTGATCGGAGTAAACATGATTGACCAGCGCCATTTTTTCGGCTTGCTGGGCGTTGAAAAAAGCCACGGTGAAAGCGATCTCCCGTGCATAGCCCTGTCCCACGATCAGGGGAAGACGCTGCAGCGCCCCCATATCGGCGCACAACCCGATTTTCGGTTCCTTCAGACAGAACGTCGCGTCCTGCGTGCAAAGGCGGATATCACATGCGGAAATCAGATGAAGTCCCGCGCCAATGCACTGGCCGTGCACCGCGGCAATAACCGGCTTGGGACAATCTTCTATGGCATTACAGCAATCAAATAGCGGCTGAGATTTTTTGATCATGTCCCATGGCGCTCGGGTCGTGCCGGTAAAGCCTCCCGCGGCGTCCTTCAAATCAAGGCCGGCACAAAATATTCTGGCCTTGCTTTTGAGAATGATCGCCCGCACATCATCCATCCTTCCCAGCTCTTTAAAAATATTCGCCACCTCCGCGGCAAACTCCAGACTCACGGCATTCAAGCTTTTCTCTCTGGCCATCGTTACGGCGGCAATATGATCTTTGATTTCCAGCTCAATATATTTGTAATCCATAAACAGCTCCTTATTTTTGATATAAAGAATTCTTGATGATATACTGCCTGACTCTATTCGGTGTCAGGTATCTGATAGATTTCCCGGACTTCACCATTTCCCTCATCCGTGATGATGAAATATCCAGAAAGGTGGTATGACGGAAATAAATGGTATGTCCCGTCGGTCCTGTAAATCCGTCAATGTTTTTATCATAGTAAAATTTTGCAGCAAACTCCTTCGGCAGAATATTTTCGAGCCTCATGTCATTGTAACCCGGACGGGTCATGACGGCAAAATTACATAACAGCAGAAGCTTTTCCCAGTCCTTCCAGGTGATCACAGCCTGAAAAGCATCCTGACCGACAATGAAATACAGCTCCAGATCTTCCATGTACCTGTTGAGAATGTATTCCACCGTTTCCACTGAATATGATTTGCCGGCCCGAAGATTTTCCACTTCGGAAAAAGAAAAATTAACATTCTCTTCAATGGCCAGACGGATCATTTGCTCCCGATGATTGAACGATGTTATTTCCGCCTCCAGCTTATGCGGCGGCCGCGACGACGGCACAAAAATAATGCGGTTTAAATTAAATATTTCAATCATCTCCTCCGCACCGCGCAAATGTCCGAAATGAATCGGATCAAATGTTCCTCCCAAAAGTCCCCATTTCATGTTCTCACCTGTCCGTTACCATAAATAATAAATTTAGTTGTCGTTAGCGCCTCCAATCCCATCGGACCAAAGGCGTGCAGCTTCGTCGTGGAAATTCCGATTTCGGCGCCCAGTCCCAGTTCAAAACCATCGCTGAAACGTGTTGAAGCATTGACCAGAACAGTTGACGAATTGACCTCGTTTAAAAATCGTTGCGCATTGGCATAATCATCTGTAATGATAGATTCGGTGTGCAGGGAACCGTATTTCTCAATATGAGCAACGGCTTGATCCATATTCTCCACAATTTTTACGGCCAGAATCAAATCCAGATATTCAGCATGCCAGTCCTCTTCTGACGCCCTTTCAATTTTCTTGAGATTCATTTTCGTTTTTTCACATCCCCTGATCACCACACCGGCTTTCTTGAATTGCCGGGCGACGAGCGGCAGGAATTTACCGGCGATTTCCTGATGCACCAGCAATGTTTCCATGGCGTTGCAGACCCCCGGACGCTGCGTCTTGGCATTCATGCAAATATCAATTGCCCTGCCCACATTGGCCTTGGCGTCCACATAAATGTGGCAGACCCCCTTGTAATGCTTGATAACCGGAATCCTGGACTGAGCCACAACAGCACGAATTAATTCTTCACCCCCGCGGGGAATGATAAGGTCTATATATTCTTCCAACCGCAACATCTCCACCACCGCTTCCCTGTCTGTCACGGGAATCACCTGAATCGCATTTTCAGGAAGCGATGTTTCCTTCAATGCCTTCTTCAAAACGGAAGCAATCGCCAGATTGGATTGGATAGATTCAGACCCTCCCCTCAATATCACCGCGTTACCGGATTTCAGGCATAAAGCGGCGGCGTCAACCGTCACATTGGGACGGGATTCGTAAATGATCCCGATCACACCCAGCGGAATACGCATTTTACCAACCATCAGGCCATTGGGCCTGCGCCACATGGAAACGACCTGGCCAACAGGATCCGGTAACGCAGCAACCTCTCTTAAACCATTCACCATCTGATCAATGGTTGCCTGTTTAAGTAACAGACGATCCAACATGGCACGGGCAAGGCCCGCTTTTTTCGCCCGAGCCACATCCCGGGAATTTTCTTCCATAAGGAGTTTCGAGCTTTTTTCAAGCTCTTCCGCCATGCGCAAGAGAGCTTTGTTTTTTTCCGTTTCGGTAGCGCGGGAAAGTTTTCTTGCGGCAAGCATGGCGTCGCCCGCAATTTTCTGAACAGATTTTTTAATATCCACGATATTATCCTTCAAAAATAAACTTGCATTTTATCTTCTAATATTGGTAAAAGCTGCCGCGTTTCAATAAACTTTTTATTGTTTATTTCAGCAGCATGGTCGTTAATCTACAAAACAAACGTTTATGTGTCAAGGTCTTTGCCCACATAAATCAAGGGGAACATACCACTCTCCGCTTTGCGGTGTGATTTGCCAGGCTCACTCCGCCGTGCTGCGCTTTTAGACATGGAGTTTTACAAATCATATGAGCAGATTGAAAATTAAAGCCGGTAAAAAAATCTATCCGATCATCAAGGACGGTGGATTCCGTTTCGATGCCGTTTCTACCTATTTCGGCCCGGCGGCAGGCCCCCGCTGGCTGATTGCCAGCGGGTTCGACCTGAGCCTGCTCCAAAGCGGCCTCTTAGGGCGCTTAAAACCCGTGCAGCTCGTTGGTTCTTCTGCAGGCGCGTTTCGCTTTTCCGCCTGGCTGCAACCGGATGCCCCGCAAGCCTATCAGAAGCTTCTAGAGGCTTACATAAACGTCACCTACACCCGAAAAGACACTCCGGTTACGTCACTTCATAAAATCACCGAAATTATCAATACCTACATCGAAGAAGATGCCCTGCCCTTCGCTCTGGCCAATAAAAAATACCGATTGGTTATTCTCACAGCCCGTGCGCGTGGCCTTTTAGCATCTGATCATGAATGGACACAGAAAGCGGGTCTGGCCATGTGCTTCCTGTTGAATTATTTCAGCCGCAACAACATTTATCGATTTGCTGAAAGGATCGTTTTTTATAACGCTTCCAAACCACCGGCTTTTTGTTTTGCGCCATTCTTTCGAGGAACGTATGTCCCGCTCAATGAAGCCAATTTCAAGTATGCTGTACTGGCGTCGGGTGCCATTCCCCTGGTCATTCACGGCGTGCGAGATATTTACAGAGCTCCCCGCGGCGTGTATCGTGATGGTGGCCTGATTGACTACCATCTGACACACCAGTTTGCTGCCAGGGACCATGAGATCGTTTTATTCTTCCATCACCAGGAAAGAATCATTCCCGGGTGGCTGGATAAAAGCATAACGAAACGTCTGCCGGAACCGCATACCTTGAATAATGTCTTAATGGTCTTTCCGTCACAAAGCTTTATTGAAAATCTTCCGGGCGGAAAAGTTCCCGACAGGACTGATCTTACATCATTCATTGACGATCAGGAAACAAGAATTCGACACTGGAAAAAAGCGGTGGAGTTATCCGCTCCGCTGGGTGAAGATTTTCTGGAGTTGGTGGAAAGCGGTAAAATTCGTGATGTGGTAGAAAAACTTTGATACCATTGTGCGTTCATCGGCCATGGGTCTGCTGAGTTTTCGCTTGTCGCATCGTGATTCCTTGGGCGCGGAACCGAAGAAAAGGCGCGAAATCAATTTTTTGTTTTGAGTAACCAATCAATATGGAATTGGGGAAAAAAATCTCCCGTCTGAAAGAAATTTTGAAAGACTGTACCCTCTGTCCACGCGAGTGTCACGTTGACCGGGCGGCCGGAGAAACGGGCTATTGTCGTTTACCCGCAAAAATTATTATGGACTGCGCGCTGGCGCACCGGGGTGAAGAACCGCCCCTGTCCGGTATAAACGGCGCCGGCACGATTTTTCTATCATCGTGTAATTTAGGCTGTATTTACTGTCAGAATTATCAAATATCCCATTGCGTTGAAGGCCAAGTCCTTGATCCGGAACAAATGGCCGACGTCATGCTGAATTTGCAAAAAAGGCAGTGTCACAATGTTGAACCGGTAACGCCCACATCGCAAACTCCCCTTATTATGGAAGCGTTGTTGATGGCACGCGAGCAAGGGTTGACAATCCCCTTTGTTTACAACTGCGGAGGCTATGAGAATCCGGAGATTATCAGGATGCTGGATGGGATGGTCGATATCTATTTGCCTGATTTTAAATACGGACTGGAACAAGACAGCGTGATGTTTTCATCCGCTCCGGGATACCCGCATTTCGCTCTGAATTCGATCAAAGAAATGGTATGTCAGGTCGGTGATAAACTGGAGTTAAAAAATGGTGTCGCTCAAAGGGGCGTCATTATTCGACATCTGGTCTTACCGGGCCGGATCAAAAACTCAAAAGAAGTATTGAGGTTAATCAGGGGTGAAGTCTCCCAAAATGTTTTTTTAAGCCTGATGTCGCAATATACACCGATTGCCAAAGTGCGTCATCACCCAGACCTGCACCGCAGAGTCACCCGAAGTGAATATGAACAGGTAACCGATTATGCCCTGAAGCTGGGGTTTAACAATATATTCACTCAGGAGGTTAGTGACTACCAATTGACACCGGATTTTGAAAGAGAAAATCCTTTTGGCGAATGAGAAATCAGGGTACTTCCAATACCTGTACACCAACAGGCGGTTTAAATTGGAACAACTTTTCTGTCAGTCCCTTATTCCGACGGATATTGGAAAACTGCAATGAAGTTGAATTACCCATTGCGTCATCAAAGCTTAACCTTGAAATATAAAATTGATCTTTATCAACCGTCAACTGAATGGAATTGCAGGCGGCTGTCTTCTGTTTGGGACTCAAAACAAGCTGGTAGTTTCCGTGCTGGTCCAAAGCGTTGGGCTGAGAAAATTGAATAATAAAATCATCCTTAAGCTTTCCCGAACCGGAAAAAAAATTGATGAGAAATTTCGACTGAAAAATACTGTCCGATTTTTGGACATAAACCACTTTTTCCTGCGGAAGATAAAGCCACGCTTTCCGGCTGCTGATGATCAACTTTTTCCCCTCTGGTTTCAGGTATTTCCATAACATATTTTTCGGATTCTTAAAAAACACTTCGCCGCTTTCTCTTTGGGTTTTCTTCATTGCCCTGATAGTGGTCTCTTGAATAAAGTCCGCCCGCAGGTCTTTAATTTGATCATAGGACCGTTGAAGCTTTTCTATGACATTGTCAACCGGTTGAATTTCTTCAGACAAAACAATGGCGGGGCAAGCCAGAAGCGATAAAATAAGGAAAAAACTGATCTCTGTTACTGTAAATAGCTTATTTATTTTGATAAATAAATTTCTCATTTTTTATTGAATAAATGTGTCCTGTCCTGTCACGTTTTTTTACATAAGTTCATATCTCACCTGATGCCGGTGGTATAAGTGGCCATGATTAAAGGATATATTAGTAAGCTATTGATTATATTGAATATTTTAATTGCTTAAACCTTGTGCAATTTGGTGTAAAATATCAACAATTACGCACTTACAACGTTTATCAACAATGTTATCAACAACTATTTCCACAGCCTTGTGGAATACAAATCCAAGTACCTGTATATAAGAAGAAAATTTAAAAATTCACTTCTTTTCAATCTTTTTACCGTTCGATATTTTTACTCGCCAGCCAAAGGGATCTTTCTTTAAGCCGTACTGAATCTGCAGAATTTCATTATATAATTTCTCTGCCAGTAATCCCGTTTGACCACCATTGATCGCATAGTCCTTACCGCGGAAATGAATATGTCCAACCGGCGAAACAATGGCTGCCGTTCCGGAAGCAAAGGCCTCTTTTAATGAACCTTTTTGTGAAGCTCTTATCACTTCATCAATAGATACAGGTCTCTCCACAACTTTGACTCCAAAATGCTTTGCCAGGGCAATGACTGAATTTCTTGTTACACCCGGCAGGATGGAGCCGGTCAAAGGCGGGGTCACTAACTCCTTGCCCATAACAAAAAAGATATTGCTCGTGCCGACTTCTTCGACATATTTTTTTTCGACAGAATCCAGCCAGAGAACCTGCGTGTACCCCATCTCCGTCGCAATTCTGCTTGCATAGAGACTGGCCGCGTAATTACCGGCGGCCTTGACATGACCAATTCCTCCCCGAACCGCCCGAACGTATTCCTCCGACACGTACATTTTTGTCGGTGAAAATCCCTGCGGATAATAGGCTCCCACCGGCCCTACCACAATGAAAAACAGATATTCATCGGCCGGATGAACCCCGAGAGCCGCTTCCGTCGCGATCATGGTTGGACGAATATAGAGAGACGTTCCCTCTCCGTGGGGAATCCAGTCCTTCTCCACCATAACGAGCTTTTTAATCGCCTCGAGAAAAAGCTTTTCATTGATCTGCGGCATACAAAGCCTCTCCGCCGACACATTCATTCTTCTTATATTCTCCAGCGGGCGGAAAAGGTAAATTTCATCCTTCGGGCCGCGGTAGGCCTTCAGCCCTTCAAATATTTCCTGCCCGTAATGCAGGCACATGGCCGTCGGATCCAGTTGCAATTTTCGGTACGGCTCGATTTTGGGATCATACCAGCCCCTGCCTTCTTTATACTTAATGCTGAAAATGTGGTCGGTAAAGACCTTGCCGAAGCCCAGCTTGGACTCATCAACGGGTTTCTTTTTTCTGATTTTCAGTGGCGCTTTTTTTATTTTGATTTCCATAAATCCCTCTTCCTCCGGGCAGTTGCCTTAATTGGTTTCATCCCCTCTGCGGATGTCAGTCTGGTATTCGATTTTTTTTGCATAACATTAAATTAAACTTCTATCAAGACTCCGGTACTGAATGGCTTCAGCAACGTGGGACGTTTTAATGGCCGGGTCATTTTCCAGATCGGCAATGGTGCGGGAAACCTTTAATATCCGGTTGACCGCGCGGGCGCTCAATCCGAGTTTTTCGATGGCCATCTCGACGAGCTGATGCGCTTCTTCACCAATCCGGCAGAATTCGCGAATCTGTTTTTCCGTCATCCGGGCGTTGCAAAGAGTCCCTTGCTGACCGAGTCGTTTTTTTTGCACTTCACGCGCCCGATCAACGCGTTCCTTCACTGCAGCGGAAGGTTCGCCCGGTTCCTGATCAGATAGCGCCCGATATTTCACGGAAGGAACTTCGATATGCAAATCAATCCTGTCCAGGAGCGGCCCCGATATCTTGGATTGATACTGACGGATTTGCTGCGGCGTGCAACGGCAGGTATGAACACGGTCACCAAAGTAGCCGCAGGGGCAGGGATTCATCGCGGCCACCAGCATAAACTTTGCGGGAAATGAAGCCGTGACGGAAGAGCGCGTAATCGTCACCGTACCGTCCTCCAACGGCTGGCGCAACGCTTCCAGAACGTTCTTTTTGAATTCCGGCAGCTCATCCAAAAAAAGAACCCCCAGATGAGCAAGGCTGATTTCACCCGGACGCGGTGTCTGTCCGCCGCCCACGAGTCCGGCATCGGAAATGGTATGATGCGGGGAACGGAAAGGACGCACAGCGACCAGTGTCTCATCCTTATTCAGAAAGCCGGCAATGGAAAATACCTTGGTCACCTCAACGGCCTCATCGAAGGAAAGATCCGGCAATATGGTCGGTAATCTTTTCGCCAGCATGCTTTTTCCTGAACCCGGCGGCCCGATCATGAGAATATTATGGCCACCGGCCGCCGCAATCTCCAGCGCCCGTTTCGCCTGTTTCTGTCCCTTGATCTCGCTAAAATCCAGCTCGTATTGATTGGTCTGTTGAAAAATCTTATGAATGTCCAGGAAAAGCGGTTCGATGTTCTTTCTGCCTCCAAGATACTCGACAACATCCGGCAGGGTCCTGACAGGAATCACGTCAATGCCTTCTACCATGGCGGCTTCCATTGCGTTCTCTTCGGGAACAAAAACCGACCGGATGCCTGTTTCCCTCGCCTTGAAAACAGCCGGCAACACGCCGTTTACACCTTTGATACTGCCGTCCAGCGAAAGCTCTCCAATAAAAAAACAATCCCGTAATTTTTCTTCCTTGATCAGCTCTTCGGCCGCCAGAATGCCAACGGCAATGGGCAGGTCAAATCCCGTTCCTTCTTTCTTAATATCAGCGGGTGCAAGGTTGATGGTGACGTGGCTGCGGGGAAATTGATACCCGGAATTTTTCATGGCGGCTTTAATCCGGTCTCTGCTTTCTTTCACTGAAGCGTCAGGGAGGCCGACAGTCGAAAACTGCGGCAGTCCCTGTGATGTGTCCACCTCCACGGAAACCGGATACGATTCCATACCGATGACGCTCATGCTGTTGACTTTAACGAACATCACACCTTCTAAAAAAATTTTTGAGATACTAACCAATAGCCCTATTTATATCAAGTATTTTATAAAAAAATGCATCATGGGGATGAGATTTCTAACGGTCAAATAAAAAATCGCGTTCCTTGACTCATTGGTAGGCCTATGTTAAGAGTCATCAAAATTTCTTAACTGAATAACAATGATTTTTTAAAAATCCTATGAAAAAATTATCACATATTAATCAAAACGGTGATGTCCAGATGGTCAATGTCACGATAAAAGACAAAACCGTTCGTAAGGCAAAAGCATACGGTGTGGTCAGGATGGACGCGGACACTTTAAAATTAATAGAAAAAGGACAAATGACCAAGGGAAACGTTCTAACAACGGCAAAAGTTGCCGGAATTATGGCTGCAAAAAAGACCAGTGATCTGATTCCCCTTTGTCATCCTCTTGAATTAACCTCCATCGACTTGTCACTGACGGTTGACAACAAAAAGCGGTCTATTATCATTGAATCGACCGTTCAAACGACAGGCCAGACCGGGGTGGAAATGGAAGCGCTGACAGCAGTAAGCATTGCTGCTTTGACGGTTTACGATATGTGTAAGGCGGTTAACAAGAAAATGATCATCGGAGACATCATGCTCTTGGAAAAAAGTGGCGGTAAAAGTGGCACTTTTGTCCGCCAGGCTCCAACCCGGTAAAGAACGCCTTCTTCACATGCGCTGATCATCGTCGGTTGTTAAGCGTACAAAAATAATGATCACCGTCAGGCTTTATTGCTAAAAAACAGTCGTCTTGCTTTGTCCAAGGCGATCGAATAAGGAAATTTTAAAAGTGGAACATAGGAATTTTAAAATTATAAAAGCTTTTTTGATACCATTCTTCGGTATTATTTTACTTCTTTTCATCTTACTTATTATCAGTATGCTAAAAGGCCAGTTTTTGGAAAAAGCCATTCTGCTGTTTTCTTTTATCGCTACGCTGTTGATCGGGATTGAAGCTGGAAAAAGGGAAATCACATTAACCAAAGATGGGTTGAAACTGAAAAAATTTTTTCGCGTCAAGACGATTGCCTGGTCGGATATTACCCATCTGGCTATCGTCGAGCTACGTAAAAAAGTTTATTTCTTAGTCACAACGACCAAAGGATTTTATTTCTTTTCCAACATGTTTGAAAATCATGCTCTACTGATTCGTTCGGTTGCGGATCAGTTGGAAACTGAAAAAGTTGAAACAGAGATCCGGAGTTACCTGGATCATCCGGTAGAGCGTCACTCGCTGGTCATCATCTGCTGGCTGGCTGTAGCGATCATGATCGCCTTTATTTTTTTGAAAGTATTACCGGTATAAAAATTTATACCGGTAATTTATAATACCGAATTGATCAATGTGGCCGGGAAGGAGCAAGTTTTGAACATGAAAGCCCCCAAAAAGAAAAAATCGGAAATGATGATGAATATTAAGGAAACCCCTTATACGGCTGTTGAGGAAATCATGGAAAAAAAGCTTGAAGATATCACGACGATTTTATCGTCTTCTGGAGACCGCAAAAGCAGGATTTACGAAGAAGTGATGAGTATTGTGGAGAAAGGATTGTTCAAGATCGCCTTGCGCAGATCAAACGGCGTTAAAAGTTCAGCCGCCATATTTTTAGGCATGAACCGCAACACTTTTACGGATAAAATGACCAGGCTGGGTATCACCTATGATAAAAACCATAAATAGATTCTCTGTTCATGCCTGGTCCTGATTCTCTCACCGCAACCGAACACTCAGTACCGATGATATTGCACATCACATTGTTTTTCTGAAATAAAATTATCCAGGGATAATGTCCATCATGGTTTAAATGCCGTGTAATCATCACCTGCCATAATCCGTTTTGCAAGATTATTTTTTTATTGACATGGCCATCGCCCGACAGTATATACGGCCAACGGTTGCCGATCAGGTATGAAAAATTCATTCAACGCTGAAGACATAAAAAGAAAAGTTCTGCTGATTCTCAGTGAGAATTCAGAACCGGCTGGCGCCCGCCTCATTGCACGGAAGATGAAAGAATACGGCGTTCATTTCCGCGAAAGAACCGTCCGCTATCGCCGTAAATTGATGGATGAGGGGGGATTCACCAGACCCATCGGCCGGCGCGACGGCAGAAGCATCACGGACACGGGCATGGATGAAATCAACAATGCCCGCGTCAAAGATAAAATAAGCCTTTCCATTTCCCGCATTGACATCTTATCCTTTAAAACGACGTTCGACATTGAACAGCGTTGCGGGCTCGTTCCGGGCAAGATTTCTTTTTTCCCGCAAAAGCAATTCAACAAAGCAATGTCCTCGGTTATGGAGTATGGAAATCTTCAGCGTGTCGAAGATCTATAAAAAGCGTTGGACTGGAGTCTCTCATGGACATTATGAAGAAGCGGACAACCGGCGTCTTATCACGATGATGGATCGTCATAAAAAAAGTTATGATACGGTGGAAGCTTATGGTAAAAAAGATGATCATGTGTGCAAAACGTACATTGCCGGATTGATGATGTCGTTGGGGTTGTTCCTGTCTGCAGACCGGCACAACCTGAACGCACAGCCAATGATCGTCCGCCGTTAACAACAGGGAAACCCTAATGGATTTAAAACCGAGATCACTCAAAAAAATAAACGGCCTCCTTGAACGCGGCGTGAGTATCCCCAATCCGGGCACGATTGATATCGGCGATGATGTCAATATTGAACAAATTTGCGGCGAGGGGGTCAAGATATACCCCGGATGCCGGATTTACGGAAAGGAAACCGTTATATCTTCCGGCTGCCAGGTGGGTTACGAGGCGCCCGTTACCATTGAAAACTGCCAACTGGCCGAAAAGGTTGAATTAAAAGGAGGGTTCTTCAGCAGGTCCGTCTTTCTTGAAAAATCAAATATGGGAATGGGCGCACACGTCCGGGAGGGCTGCATTCTGGAAGAAGAAGCCGGCGGCGCGCATTGTGTCGGACTAAAGCAGACCATTCTGTTCCCGTTCGTAACGCTGGGCAGTCTGATCAACTTCTGCGATTGCCTGATGGGCGGCGGCACCAGCCGGAGCAATCATTCAGAAGTAGGCAGTTCCTATATTCACTTTAATTATACGCCGGATGCCGATAAAACAACGCCTTCTTTGCTGGGCGATGTTCCCCGGGGCGTGATGCTCAACCAACCTCCGATTTTCCTGGGCGGTCAGGGTGGAATAATCGGTCCGGTGAGGCTTGGGTTCGGTAATGTTGTCGCCGCCGGTTGCGTTTTAAGGCACGACTACCCGGAAGATAATCAATTCATCTGCGAAAACGCGCCGCCAGGCGGCACGCGGCCGTATTCACCGGCGGCCTACCCCCGCTTTGAACGTATGGTAAGAAACAACATTCTCTATCTGGCAAACCTGAGCGCGCTTGAAGCCTGGTATACCCATGTGAGGAAACCCTTTCTGGAAAACCGCGAATTCGGTCTTCTTCTTTATGCCGGAGCAATGGACCGACTTTCTTCAGCCAAAAAGGAAAGGATAGAGAGATTAAAAGCCATGGCGGAAAAAGCCGTAGCCGCGTCTGAAAAAGATCATCAGGCGTCCCGCATCCGGAGCAGAAAAGAGCTATATGGCCGGATGGGAGAGATTGAAGGCATCCTCTGTGGAAACATGTCTTCTGTGACGGAGACCACCGACAGGTTGCGTGACGACTATCTCCATGATTTTGAAAGAATCGTGGGCCATGATAAAGCAAACTACATTGAGACTATCCAGTCTCTGCCCGCAGAAATTTCATCTAAAGGGGTCATGTGGTTGGACGGCATCGTTCGCGCTCTGTGCAAAAAAGTTTCAGACATCATACCGGCCCTGGAGTTATGAAAAGCATTTTAACAAAAGATTGTTCCAAGTGATCCATCTGACGATAAGGAGTGAACCATGGGTAAATTATTCGGAACCGACGGCATTCGGGGAGAGGCCAATCACTATCCGATGACGCCGGAAATTTCCTTTAAAGTGGGACAGGCCATCGCGCATGTATTTAAGAAGGCGGGACACCGTTCGGTGGTCATTATCGGGAAAGACACCAGGCTTTCAGGTTATATGCTGGAAAGCTCCCTGGAAGCTGGCATTACATCAATGGGAGGGTATTCCTATCTGGTTGGCGTCATGCCGACACCGGGCATCGCTTTTGTCACGCAGAGCATGAGAGCCGATGCGGGTATTATCATCTCCGCCTCTCATAATCCCTTTCAGGATAATGGACTGAAAATATTCGGAGGAGATGGCTATAAACTCACCGACGAAAAAGAAGAAATGATCGAAGATCTGATTCTCAACGACAAGCTTCCGGAATTCCGCTCCAAAGGCGGCGATATCGGCCGGGCCTTCCGCCTGGAAGGCGTCAACGGACGGTACATCGTTTTTGCAAAAAACACTTTCCCCCGGCATCTGTCCATGGAAGGCATGAAAGTGGTTTTGGACACCGCTAATGGGGCAACCTATCGGGTGGCACCGGACGTTTTCCATGAACTGGGCGCGGATATCGATGTTATTCATAAAACACCAAACGGCTTGAATATCAACGACCAGTGCGGTTCTCAGTACACCGAACGTTTAAAAAAAACCGTCCTGGAAAACGGGGCGGCCCTGGGGTTGGCGTTTGATGGAGACGGCGACCGTCTCATTGCCGTGGACGAAAAAGGTCAGGAAATAACAGGAGATCAGATTCTGATCATCTGTGCCAACATCTTGAAACGGGAAGGACAGTTAAAAAACGATCTTCTGGTCAGCACTGTCATGAGCAATCTCGGTTTTAAAGTCGCCTGCAAAAAATACGGGTTCAAGCACCACGCATCTAAAGTAGGTGACCGCTACGTCCTTGAAGATATGCTGAAGATGGGGTCCGTGATCGGCGGAGAGCAGGCCGGACACTTGATTTTCCTGGATCACCATACCACGGGTGACGGGATTATTGCCGCCCTGCAGCTGGTGGCCGCCATGATTAAAGAAAACAAGCCTCTTTCCGAACTGGCGCGTACGATGGACATTTTTCCGCAGAAGCTGATCAATGTGGATGTAAAAAGTAAACCGGATATCGATCTAATCCCCGGGCTCGTGGAAGCCATCAGACAGGTGGAAAAAGAACTGGGTGACGAAGGGCGCGTTCTGGTCCGGTATTCCGGAACGCAGAATATGTGCCGCGTCATGGTGGAAGGCCCGACCGATGCAGTCACTTTGAAATATTGTCAGCAGCTCGCGGATATCGTCAGAAGCGAAGTTGGATAAAGGATCAAAACAATGGGAACAACGGTTTGGGTAACAAAAGACTTCGCGCATATGAGTGAAATTGCCGCGGGCATCGTTATCAAAAAAACGATCGACCTGCTCAAAAAGAAAAAAGAAGTCACTCTGGGATTGGCCACAGGGAACTCACCAACCGGCCTTTATAAGCATTTGGCCAAAGCAGCGAATGAAGGCAGGTTTGATGCCGGTCGAATCCGCAGTTTTAATCTTGATGAATACGTGGGTTTGCCGGGCGATAACATTCAGCAGCGCGTCATGCACCCGGAAAGCTACGCCTACTTTATGATTCAGGAACTTTTCGGTCATCTCAATAAAAAATTTATTGAAACGTGCGTGCCTTATGGTTCCCTGATTAACGAGAAGACACTTGTCCGGGAATTGAAGGGTCATAAAAGCGATTGGGAATTCAAGGGAACAGATGCCGGAAAATCCATTGTAATCAAGGCAAAGGCAGAATCACCGTATCTTACCTGGATCCGGAAAGAAATTCTCAACGGTTATGTCAGAAAGATAAAAGCCGCCGGAGGAATTGACCTGCAGATTATCGGCGTGGGCGGCCGCGGTCACGTAGCCTTTCACGAATCGGGTATTCCTTTTCAAGGCAGTTCCATGCTGCTGGTCAAGCTGGACGATAACACCATCGCCAACGCAATTACTGACGGTCATTTTAAAAGCAAAGCAGATTGGCCGCAATACGCAATCAGCATGGGGGTGGGACTGGTTTATAAAGCAAAAACTGTCATTATGGTAGCCAACGGCGTACGCAAAACGGAATCCGTAACACGGTCTCTTGTGGAAAACATGACGCCGGAAATCCCGATATCTTACGGCCAGGCTTATGCCCAAAAGGGCGGCGAGCTGATCTATGTTCTTGATCACATCGCTGCTCGGGGGCTCCTGGAAAATAAGAGTATCCTTAAAAGCAGGGGCATCATTTTAAAAAATCTGCTTTAATACTCCCCAAAAAAAGACGAAAGAACACGCTAATGGATCAGATTGAAAAAGGATTGATAGTGGTTGCGCCCGCTCGTTCGTACGGAGCACATCGCCATGTCCGTTTTTTTCAGCAGATATTCTGTGTTCTCCTGATCATCATTGGAATAACACACACGGTGCTGACATTAGTCATAGACCGGAGACAGCAAGCTTGCTTCTTTTTCTTTTGGCCAGCACCCTCGTGACCTGAAGACGGTCCATAGGCAGCAAGCGATTAGACAATCCGGCCAGGGGATCATGCTCAGCTATATGATGAAACCGATGAACCTGGATCGCTCTACCCTTGAAAAAAACTCAGTTTGTGCTTGACAGTTTTAAATAATTGGGCTAGCAAGGCTCGAATTATTAAATAAGTTCAGGAGGATAACTTTGGCAACACACAAATCGGCAGAAAAACGTGACAGACAGAACAAGGCAAATCGTAAACGCAATATTGCGGCAAAATCCGCACTCAAGACAAAGATTAAATCAGTCATCACCAGCGTTGAATCCAAAAACAAAGAAAGTTCCCAAAACGCTTTAAAAGCAGCTGTTCCCGCCTTGAACAAAGCGGCATCTAAAGGCCTGATCCATAAGAAAAACGCTTCACGCAAGATCTCCCGTTTGACCAAAAAAGTCAACGCCATGAAATCGTGAGGTTCACTGAAAACGAATACGATGAATAGACTGAAGAACACTATGGATTCGGTTTGTTCATTAAGCAATCCTATCAGCAAGTTGTCCGATTTAAATATATCAACAAAGTCAAACTGATAGGAATAAATCACCAAAAATTAAAAAAGCCGGATTCAAATTCCGGCTTTTTCAATTTAACCTGTCACTCAATGCATGAAGTTCTTTTTATTTGATTTCCTGACGGTAATACTTTAAAAAATTTTCAATGTAAAACCACAGGAGTCCAGCCATGTCTTCAGAAATCATATTATTCGGCGATGTTATCGTGGACATCGGCCGTCGGTTTATCGAAAAGCCATACAGGGCGGGAACGCTGGAAGGCCCGGGCAAAGAACGTCTTGTGGTGGATACATCCGGTTTCGACTGCACAACATTTGTAGAAATTGTCCTCGCTCTTGCCCGCTGCGCCGACGGTGGGAAAATAACACGCAGTGCTTTCCGGCAGAAGTTACAATCATTGCGCTATCGTCAGGGGAAAATCAATGGCTATGCCTCCCGTCTGCATTACTTTACCGACTGGATTTATGATAACAAGAAAATGGGATTCATAACGGATTTATCAAAACAACTTGGCGGAAATCGCCAGCAAAAAAAGATCAATTATATGACCAGACACCGGGCACAATATCCCGCTCTGCACGATCACACTCAGCTCACTGAACTGTTATCTGTGGAAAAAAAACTTTCCCGCAGGTTTTTCTATATGCTTGATGAAGACACATTAAACAAGAACAAGGGACAAATAAAAAACGGTGATATTATCGCGTTTGCCTCTAAACGGAAAGGATTAGATGTCGCTCACGTCGGTTTTGCCTTCTGGAAAGGAAAAAGCCTGCGCCTGCTGCATGCCTCACAAGCGGAAGGCCGGGTGGTTATTTCCCAAAAGACGCTGGTCTCTTATCTCAAGTCCAACAGAAGTTTTACCGGTGTTATTGTAGCGAAATACATCGGGAACCATGACGGACGATGATTTGATGAATTACGCATCACCAGACCCCTTGAAATGAGTAGCGCCAGGTGACGGCCAAGATATTTTTCAACTGGAACAGTAAAAGCCATAAAAATTTCTTCTGCCAAAAATTTATGAACGAGCCAGCGTTTGTGCCCTGTTTCCCAATCCCTCTCAAGGAATCTAACCGTTTCTCATAATTTCCGACGGAAACGGCCTTTCAAACAAAAAATTTCTCGATAGTCGGCTTGTCATCGACCGACTGTTTTCAGGAAATTGCTACACATTAGCCAACAGGGCGTATTTTCTAATCTCTTAATAAGCAAAGTGATCTGAAAATTCAGCAAATTTTTTTAAGAAATTCGAAAAACTGCTTGACAAGCTGAAAGCCAACCTGTACGGAATGAACGTTCATTCCTGTAAGTTTGAGGGTTACGATTGAAAAAAACAAGCAAGCATGAGGAAATTTTTAAAACCGCTCTCGAGCTCATCGCTGAACGGGGGTTTCATGGCGTTTCCATGTCTTTAATTGCCGAAAAGGCCGATGTCGGCACCGGGACAATTTACCGCTATTTCAAGAGTAAAGACGACCTGATTACCGCTCTGCACCGAAATCTTGAAGAGAAGATTAGCGCCTATATCAGTGACGGTTACGCAGAAGATCAGCCTCTTAAAGAGAGATACGTTCACTTAGTCAAAAAAATTATGATGTATTTTATAACGTACCCCCTGCACTACCGTTACATGGAACAGTTTTTCAACTCTCCTTACGGTGTTTCCCTGCACAGGGAGAGGCTTCTGCAAAAATCCGGCAATCACGATATCCTGACGAATGTTTTTGTCCACGGCATTCAACAGCATATCGTTAAGGATCTTCCCAAAGCCGTCCTGTTTTCATTGACGATCGGGCCGATCATATCTCTCACTCGTTACCACGCATTGGGGTTGGCAGAAATTGACGACACGTTAGTCGGCAAGATCACAGAAGCCTGCTGGGATGGAGTAAAACGATAGAACAAAATTGATATTAAAGAGGTATCTCATGAAAAGTATTCAGAAGGGCCGATTGCTGCTGTATTTCGCTGTTTTCATTTCCACCGGTTTGATTTTTACCGCTTGCGGTGAACAAAAATCCGGCCCTCCGCCATTCGTACCGGAGGTCACTTATATCACCCTGCAATCGAATCCGGTTGCCACAACCACTGAATTGCCCGGACGTACTTCTCCCAAATTGATTGCTGAAGTTCGTCCCCAGGTCGGCGGTATCATTCAAAAGCGTCTTTTTACGGAAGGAGCCGATGTCAAGGCAGGTCAGCCACTTTTCCAGATTGATCCGGCCCTGTATCAGGTTGCCTTGGAAAATGCCAAAGCCGCGCTGGCTCGTTCCGAAGCGCAACTTTCCACGGTTCAGTTAAGGGAAGCCCGTTTTAGAGACTTGCTTGCTGAAAAAGCGATCAGCCAACAGGACTATGATGATGCCTCGGCCACCCTGCGGCAGATCCAGGCGGATATTCAATACGGAAGGGCGTCGGTTGAGGCTGCCCAAATTAATCTCCGATACACTGCGATTACGGCGCCGATATCCGGTCGGATTGGAAAATCGAATGTCACTGAAGGGGCCCTGGTAACGGCTCACCAGCCCCTGGCCCTTGCCACAATCCAGCAACTGGATCCCATGTATGTAGATGTTTCCCAGTCCACAGCGGAAATTCTCCGCTTGCAACGTCAAATGGGAGAAGGACAACTTGACTCCAACGGAAAAAATCAAAAGCAGGTCAAACTCCTGCTGGATGACGGTACGGAGTATGCGCATAAAGGCCACTTGCAATTTCGCGATATTACGGTGGACCCGTCAACAGGATCCGTCAACCTTCGCATTATCTTTCCCAACCCCGGGGGCGTTTTGATGCCGGGAATGTTTGTCCGCGCCGTCGTTCAGGAAGGCATTCACACAAGCGCTCTTTTGATTCCGCAACAGGCCGTCTCGCGTGACCCACGGGGCAATCCTCTGGCGTTCATTATCAATCAGGAAGGAAAAGTCGAATTGCGGCCATTGGTGCTCGATCGGGCTATCGGCGCCCAATGGCTGGTTTCATCCGGTCTTTCACCCGGAAACCGGGTGATTGTCGAAAGAAACCAGATGATCAGGCCTGATATGCCTGTAAAGGCCGTCCCTCATGAAGCGGCCAAAGAAAAGTCTTCCGAAGCATCTGACTCCGCCAAGTCTGAAAAAATAAAGTGACGGAGGCCTCTGAATGCTATCAAAGTTTTTTCTGAAACGTCCGGTTTTCGCCTGGGTTATCGCCATCATCATCATGGCTGCGGGTCTGCTCGCAATCCATAACCTGCCCATCTCTCAATATCCGGAGATGGCACCGCCCTCTATCGCGATTTATTCCGCCTACCCCGGTGCTTCGGCCGAAACGGTAGAAAACAGTGTGACACAGGCTATCGAACAGAAGATGACCGGTCTTGACAATCTCATCTACATGTCCGCATCCAGCGATTCAGCCGGCGGCTCCCGATTGGAGCTGACATTCGCCCCGGGGACAGACGTGGATATCGCATGGTCCAAAGTACAGAACAAGGTCCAATCCGTCCTGCCGAGTCTCCCTGATGTGGTTCAGAGCCGCGGGGTGACAGTGGCCAAATCCACACGGAACTATCTGATGGTGGTAACCATCGTATCTGAAGACGGCCGCATGGATCATATCGATCTGGCCGACTATGCGACAACCAATCTGGAATCGGTACTGGCACGAGTTCCCGGTGTAGGAGAGGTGCAAATCTTCGGCGGCGGCTACACGATGCGCATCTGGCTCAATCCCGACAAATTGACCGATTACCATCTGACCGTACAGGATGTGCTGGCCGGGCTTAAGGCATACAATGTTGAGGTTGCGGCCGGACAGTTCGGCGGGGCGCCGGCGGTTCCCGGCCAGCGGTTGAACGCCCCCATCGTGGTTCAGAACATGCTTTCGACCCCGGAAGAGTTCGCCGATATTCCCCTGCGGACCAATCCCGACGGATCCGTAGTAAGGGTCGGCGATGTAGGCCGTACCGAACTGGGAACCGAAATCTACGATATCAAAGGCCTCATGAACGGTAAAGAGGGTGTCGGCATTGCTATCCGGCAGGCTGCCGGTACCAACGCCCTGGATGTCGCCGACGCGGTCAAGGCCAAGATGGCCGAGATGAGCCGATATTTCCCCGCGGGGGTCAGTGTCTCTTATCCCATGGACACCACGCCCTTCATCAAGGTATCCATCAATGAAGTGGTCAAAACCCTCTTCATCGCCATTTTCCTGGTGTTTTTGGTCATCTGGCTTTTCCTCGGCAACCTGCGGGCCACCTTGATTCCGACCATCGCCGTGCCGGTGGTGATTCTTGGAACTTTTGCTGTTCTCGGTTTTTTCGGATTCTCCGTCAACATGCTGACCATGTTTGCAATGGTCCTGGCCATCGGCCTACTGGTGGATGACGCCATTGTTGTGGTGGAAAACGTCGAGCGCATTATGAGAGAAGAAGGACTCCCGCCGATGGAGGCAACCGCGAAATCCATGGATCAAATTACCAGTGCCCTGATCGGTATCGGTCTTGTGCTTTCTGCGATGTTCGGACCGATGGCATTTTTCCCCGGTTCGACAGGTGTTATTTACCGGCAGTTTTCCATTACCATCATTTCCGCCATGCTCTTGTCGGTGGTTGTCGCCCTGATCCTGACGCCGGTGCTTTGCGCGTCAATGCTGAAACCGATCAAACCGGGTCATGACCCCGCTGAAAATACGATTTTTTTCCTGCGCCCCTTCTTTGCACGGTTTAACAAAATATTTTTCAGACTTCGTGAGTGGTATGTGGGAGTGGTCGGTCATTCCCTTTTTCGAAAAAAACGCTATCTGGCCGCTTTCCTCGTCGTTCTCACATTGATGGTTGTTTTATTTCTGCGCATGCCTACCGCTTACCTCCCCGATGAGGATCAGGGAATCTTGCTCGCCCAGGTGATGATGCCTGCCGGTTCAACCATGGAACAGACATTAGGAGTTTCCAAGAAAATTGAACATTATTTCAAAAATAATGAGGCTGATGCGGTGGCATCAACGTTTGCCCTCACCGGCATAGGGTTTTCAGGACGATCACAGAACAACGGGATGGTATTCGCCAAGCTGAAGGATTGGGATCTTCGCGACAGGAAGGAGCTCAAAGCAAAGAACGTGGCGGCCAGGGCCTCGATGGCCTTTGCAAACATCCGCAACGCCCTGGTCTTTGCCTTCACGCCCCCGGCAGTTCCTGAGCTGGGCATGTCCATGGGATTCGACCTTCAGTTACTGGACCGCGGCGGACTCGGCCACCAGGCTTTGATGGAGGCGCAAAACCAGCTTCTGGGTCTTGTGGCCCAGGATCCTCGCGTCGCCAAAGTGCGACCCAACAGTATGCCCGATATTCCTGAATACCGCATCGACGTGGATTGGAAAAAAGCCGGCGCGCTGGGTATTCCCATCACATCAATCCACCAGACTTTATCAGCGGCTTTCGGCAGCGCCTATGTCAACGACTTCATGCAGGGCGGCCGGGTGAAAAGAGTCTATCTCCAGGCGGACGCGCCCTACCGGATGCTGCCCAAGGACCTGGAAAAACTCTATGTCCGGAATGCCTCCGGAAAGATGGTCCCCTTTTCCTCTTTTGCGTCCGGGCGCTGGACGTCGGGATCGCCCCAGCTGAACCGGTTCAATGGATTTCCCTCCATCAACATCTGGGGAGAACCGGCTCCGGGGAGGAGCTCGGGAGAAGCCATGAAAGCCATGGAAGAAGCGGTGGCAAAGCTTCCTCAGGGAATCGGCCTGGACTGGACCGGCTTATCCTATCAGGAACGAACGGCAAGCTCTCAGGCGCCTGTGTTGTATGCCTTCTCGATTTTCGTCATTTTTCTGTGTCTGGCCGCCCTTTATGAAAGCTGGACGGTTCCCATTTCGATACTGCTGGTGATTCCTTTGGGGGTACTCGGCGGCATTATCGCGTCAAGCACCAGAGGGTTAGCCAATGATGTTTATTTCCAGATCGGCCTTCTCACCACGCTCGGCCTGGGCACCAAAAATGCCATCTTGATTGTTCAGTTCGCCAAAAAAGGTTTGGAAAACGGCCAGGGTCTGATCAGCGCCACCATTGAAGGCGCCAGACTGAGATTCAGGCCGATTGTGATGACCTCACTCGCGTTCGGTTTCGGCGTGCTGCCGCTTGCCCTGACCTCAGGCGCTGGAGCAGGAGCGCAAAATGCCATCGGCACCAGTGTGCTGGGGGGCATGATCACGGCTACAGTCCTGGTGATTCTTTTTGCTCCTCTTTTTTATGTAATTATTGAAATGTTTTTCGGGCGACAGCAAAGACAGCCGGAAACAAAGAAAAACGTCAAGCACTTCTTCGCACGGATGAAGGAAAAAATTGCGGATAAATGGCCGGCCTATCCATCCGCCGGCGGGAATAGTGTAAAAAAACCAAAGGTTAAATAACATGAAGAAAACGTTATCTCTTTCGGCAATAGCCTTGTTTTTCTTTTTGACCGCGTGCACCATGGCACCAGACTATAAGCGTCCGGACTCCCCTGTCGGTTCTGCATGGCCAGGCGGAGCGGCCTATCTCTACGCTGAAAATGCAGAGGATGAAACCACGCCACAGGCATCAAAGATATTCTGGCAGGATTTCATAGCCGATCCGAACATGAAAGAAGTCATCGCCACCGCTTTAGTCAATAACCGCGATTTACGCATAGCGGCATTAAACATGGAAATGGCGCGCGCACTTTACGGTATTGAAAGAGTCTCCCTTGTGCCTTCTCTAAACGCGGCCGGTGGTCTGTACAAGGAGCGGGTGCCGGAGAGCCTCTCATCGACGGGAAACGCTTATACTGCCGAAAAATACAGCGTGAATCTCGGCATCACTTCCTGGGAAATTGATTTTTTCGGACGCATCCGCAGCCTGAAAGACAAGGCGCTGGAAGAATATCTGGCCAGCCGGCAAGTTTTCAATAGCGCCCGCCTGATGCTCATCTCCTCCGTCGCGCAGGCATATCTGGCGCTTGCCGCCGACAGGGAATCTCTTCAACTTGTTACAAAAACGTTGGAGATTCAGGAAGACGTCTATACCATTATAAAAAAACGATACGATGCCGGCGTGGTCTCGGAACTGGATTTGAAAAGGGCGCAAAGCCAGGTGGAAACGGCCAGAGGGGATGTCGCCCGCTATACACAGCAACTGGCCCAGGACGAGAACGCACTGAACCTCCTGGTTGGTTCTCCGGTGAAACAGGCATTGCTGCCCCGGAATCTCACCAGCGTCAATGCGCCCCGAAATATTTCTGCCGGTTTGTCTTCAGAAATCCTTTTGCAGCGCCCTGACGTTCTGGCGGCCGAACACAGATTAAAAGCGGCTAATGCGAATATCGGCGCGGCCCGTGCCGCTTTTTTCCCGCGGATTGCTCTCACGACCGCTTACGGAACGGCCAGCTCCGATTTATCAGGATTATTCAAATCCGGTTCCGGCACATGGACGTTTGCTCCCAATATGGTCATGCCTGTTTTTGATGCCCGGACCTGGTTTGCCTACAACGCGACGAAAATAGAAAAAGAAATCTCCGTTGCCCAATATGAAAAAGCGATTCAGACAGCCTTTCGGGAAGTGTCCGACGCGCTGGCCGAAAAGGGAACGATCAATCAACGGGTGGCTGCTCAGCAGGCACTGGTTGACGCCCTGCAGGATACTCTCCGCCTTTCTCAACTCCGCTATGAAAAAGGAGTGGACAGCTATCTTTCCGTTCTGGATGCGCAGCGCTCACTGCGGTTCGTTCAGCAGGGACTGATTATGCTTCGTTTTGCTCAGATGAACAATTTAATTAATTTGTATAAAACCCTGGGCGGTGAAGACAGGCAGGAATGAGATGATTCCATCGGCAACACGGATCATGATGAGGCGCACGGAACAAAACTACAAATCCCCGTTTCTTCCGTACGTTTCACCGTATCGACATACACTGCTTTCCGTCTGTGAACGGAAAGGCTGCCTTGCCGCGTCTGATCGGGTGTTGCCCTTTCTCCCGGAAAATTCCATAATGAACATCATCTGACCAATCCCGAAGCTGCTGATTATCCGACATCGACGTTTAAAAAAAACGCCTTAATCATCCAATAGGGAATACCTGCAATAACGGCAACAGAAAGCGCGATAATAAGCAATCCGCTCACCATACTTGCTAAAGCCATCATTCTGATTTTTAAATCTTCCATCTTTGCTCTCTCCATCCCTTGAAGTTCATTACGTTGATCCGTGAATATTCATATTTTCTTTTCTTATCTGCTACCAGGAGCGTTTTATAAGCATTCCTTTAAATAAGCAATGGGAAAAGCATTCTTGACAGTGGATCATTTTTGGGTTGCCTTCCTCAAATCGATATGACAGTAACCATGAGGGTTTTTTTTCAAATAGTCCTGGTGGTACTCTTCAGCCGGATAAAATTCTTTTGCCGGCTGAACTTCCGTCACGATTTTTTGAGCATATTTACCCGATTTCATCAATCGATCGATTGACGCCTTTACAATTTTCTGCTGTTCCGGATTGGTATAAAAAACGGCCGACCGGTATTGGGTCCCCCTGTCGTTCCCCTGCCTGTTCAGGCTCGTAGGGTCGTGTATGTCCCAAAAATGCTGCAGCAGCTTTTCGAAACGAACGACCTGGGGATTAAACGTCACCCGGACAGACTCGGCATGGCCGGTCTTGCCGGAACAGACCTCTTCATAAGTCGGATTTTTCTTCGTCCCGCCGGTATAACCGGACTCACTGTCGATCACTCCCCTGACGCGGCTGAAATATTCTTCCACCCCCCAAAAACAACCGGCGGCAAAAATGGCGACCTCCTGATCTGCCGACGGCTGGCCGGGGAATAAATACAAATAATCACCATACACCGATACACCCATCTCCTCCCGGGGAACAAATTTCAGCGAGGCAGAATTAATACAGTACCGCCTTTTGCCGGGAAGCGGCCCATCCTCGAAAACGTGCCCCAGATGAATGTCCGCTGTCGCGCTTCTTACTTCTGTTCGCTGCATGAAAAGACTGTTATCAGGCTTCTCAACAATAATCTGCTTTTCAACCGGTTTTGTAAAACTTGGCCATCCGGTCCCGGAATCGAATTTATCTGTTGAGCTGAACAGCGCCTCTCCCGACACAATATCGACATAGATGCCTTCGCGGTGGTTATCCCAGTATTCATTTCTGAAAGGCGGTTCCGTGGCATTACCAAACGCCACATCGCACTGAAGCGGCGTCATCTTTTTTTTGGCCTCTTCCACCATTGTTTTCTTATCCATCAGTCCTCCCCCCTTCGCCCGTTCTGAAACCTGCGCGAGTAAAAAAGCCCATACCAATCCCATCACTAAAATGAGAATCAAAACAGGAAAATATCTGTTTTTCATGTTTTCACCTTTAGAAGGAATATAATGAGTGCTTTTGAATAGGGCAAGGGTCTTTTCATTTTTTATCAGTCGGCAAAAAACGCCGTGTCTTGTTCATTTTTAAATACGGATAAACGTGATATGTTATTTTGTGCTAATAAAGCTTCATTTTTTAAAGGGGAAAAACGTGAAGAGATTATTCCTCATTTTGATCGTATTCATACTGGGCACACATCCTTGTGCAGCCGAATCGCCTAAAAGCAGTGAAAAATGGTTTGAAAAAGGGAAACAATATTTTTCAGAAAAAAATTATCAGGAAGCCATCGACGCGTTTACCCGGACGATCCGGCTGAACCCGAAGCATGCAAAAGCCTACAACAACCGCGGAGCCGCTTATCATAACTTGGGACATTATGAACGGGCCCTGATGGATTATGACAGGGCCATCGCCCTGAACCCCGAAAATGCAAAGTTTTATCATAACCGCGGAGCCGCTTATTATAACCTTTATCATTTCGAGGAGGCGATAAAAAATTTTGACAAATCCATCGATTTGAAGCCCGATGACGCTGAGGTATATGTGGACAGGGGAGTCGCGTATGACCGAATCAGCAATCATGAAATGGCGTTAGCCAATATGAAAAGGGCGGCAAGGCTGGGGAATCAGCAAGCCAGAGTCTATTTAAGCAGACATGGAATTGTGGTCCCTCCAAATGGAGGAATGCACAGCAGGGGCATTCCTTACTTCACTAAAAAGAAATAAGGAAAATAATAAACCGGTGCTTCATCAAGATACCAGCATGATCATTGATTCATGGTAACCCGTATAGCGGAACCTCTTCATGAGGGGAAACGAAAACATTCGTTCATCGGATCGGCAAATCATGTCTCTGGCAAAGCGGCAGGACGTGGACGGGATTATTTCTCAACAAATCATTGACATAAATTTAAGTTCCATATAATTTCAATGCCGTGAAGATCGGGCACCTCTCGGAAACAGGCCTTGCTCTCCATAAAGATAGGGGGTTTTGATACTTCCGCAAGTAAAAAACATGCCATAAGCAAAGAAAGGATATTTTATGAAAAATGTGATGGTTTCTATCCTGCTGATATTAACTTTTTTCTGCTGCCAGGCGTTCAGTGAGACAGCGGTGGATTGGATTAAAAAGGCAGATACATTGTGGGACGGGAAAAAATATACGAATCCGAAAAAAGCGATTGAATACTTGACGCATGTGATCAAACTGAAACCCCGGGAAGCCGGTGCTTATTATAATCGGGCCATCGCCTATACTCAGCTGGGACAGTACAAGCGTTCCGTCGCGGATTACGATCAGGCGATTCGCCTGCAACCGGTCATGCTTCAAGCCTACATCAACAGAGGCGCGACTCATTTAGATCACGGCAATAAAAAACAAGGCTGCTTGGACGCAAAACAGGCGTGCCGTTTGGGAAACTGCCTATTGTTTGACATGGCCAAAACGAAAGGGCTCTGCAATTAATGTGAAGGTTTAGGTGAAATAATGGCGGGGGTGCTTTCAATCTTCATCCCGATATTTTGGGTTACATACACTCTCTGCCAGTCATCCATCCCGGCCCATGCCCTCTTGTCACTACCACCGGTTTCTATCCGGTATGATTACAGGCATTATTTTCTTTGACATCAGGGGAACTTATTTATATATTTCCACAAAATCAGTAAAAAGAATAAAGGAATTATTAGCCTTCGATCTGCAGGCCGGCTTATTTCAACAGGAGAGAATGTATTCATGGAAGAAAAAACACTTCGGGTACTGACGATTGATGATTCGGAAGATGATGTCCTCCTGATCATCCGCGAACTCAGGAAGGGAGGATATCATCCTGAATATAAAAGGATAGAAACTGAAGCCGACATGAGGAAATTACTTCTTGAGGAGCGGTGGGATATTGTTTTGTGCGACTACAAAATGCCCAAGTTCAGCGCCCCCCAGGCCATTGCCGTGTTCAAGGAATTCAATATGGATATTCCCTTTATCGTAATTTCCGGAACGATCGGTGAAGAAACAGCCATAGAGTGCATGCGTTTAGGCGCCCATGATTATTTCATGAAGGGGAAATTGTCCCGCCTTTGCCCGGCCATTGACAGAGAAATGGAAGATACAAAAAATCGAATAAAACAAAAACAGGCGGAAGAAGCGTTGAAAAAAAGTGAGGAACTCTATCATGTGCTTGCCGACAACATCACGGAGCATGTCTGGATCATGGATTTAAATTTAAAGCCCCTTTATCTCAGCCCTTCGGCAGAAAAGCTTTACGGATATCCTCTTGATGAGCTTAAAGCATTGTCTTTTAAGCGTCTGTTCACGGAAGAATCTATAAAAATCATTTCAGAAGCATTCGTCTCTGAATTTAAAAGAGCCTTTGAAAATCCCCCTCCGGCTCCCGGTACGCGCCGCATCATGGAGCTGCAGGCGCGCCATAAGGATGGTCACTTGCTGTGGACCGAGAACCGTTTACACTTCATCCGTGATGAAAACGGAAAGCCCGTTTCCCTCATGGGAGAAACGAATGATATTACGGAACGCAAGCTGGCACAGGAGATGCTGAAAAAAAGCGAAGCGCAGTACCGCCTTCTCGCAGATCATATGAAGGATCAGGTTTGGCTTATGGACTTAAATTTAAATATTACGTATGTCAGTCCATCCGTGGAAAGAATCCTGGAATATTCATCTGAAGAAATCAAAAAACTGTCCTGGGACAAACTCCTTACACCTGAATCTTTTAAAAAAGCAACCGATTTCACCTCTTTAAAAATGCCCAAGGCTATCAAAAAAACGTCAGAAGATTTAATATTAAAAACCTTGGAGTTGGAATTCATTACCAAGAGCGGCGAAAAGATTTGGGGAGAGTGCTCTTTCAGCTTTGTCAGAGATGATAGCGGAAAAGTTGTATCTATTCTGGGCGAATCGAGAAATATTACCGAGCGTAAACAGGCGGAGGCAAGGCTTCAGCAGACCCTGGAAAGCCTTAAAAAAGCCGTAGGCACGACCATCCAGGTGCTGATAGCCGCCCTGGAAACCAGAGATCCCTATACGGCCGGCCATCAATCCCAGTCAGCCAACCTGGCCTGCGCGATCGCCGGAGAGATGGGATTATCTGAAGATACAATCGAAGGAATCCGTATGGCCGGCTCCATCCATGATATCGGCAAACTCTCCATCCCTGCGGAAATATTAACGAAACCAACTCGGCTCTCCGACATAGAATATGCCATCATTAAAGAACACCCCCAAAGCGGCTATGAAATGCTCAAAGATGTGGAATCGCCCTGGCCGCTTGCTCAAATGGTTTATCAACACCACGAAAGAATGAACGGAACAGGCTATCCCAGGCGCCTTAAAGGGGATGAAATTATTCTGGAGGCTCGCATCATGGCCGTCGCCGATGTCGTGGATGCCATGGCATCACACCGCCCCTACCGCGCCTCTCTGGGCATTGAAGCCGCCCTGAAAGAAATCGAAGAGAACAAGGGAATCCTTTACGACGAAGCGGTTGTTGACGCCTGCCTGAGGCTTATTCGCGAAAAAGGATACGCGATCACATAGAAGATCCCTTTTTACAGGCACGATTTTTCAATCATTCGTGCCATTAAGGATGCTGAGGCGCAGGTATGGCATTGAGAGAAGAAATGGAAAAAGCGGGACACTGGCTGTTCCGATGGAGAAGCTACTTGCCTCTGCTGTTCATAGCTCTTTCTCTTGTTGCTTTTCGTGAATTTCAATACCCAATGGGCAATGAAACATTAGACGATATTTGGGAAATCGTCTGCCTGGCAGTATCCATGTCAGGAATCATCCTGCGAATGATCACGGTAGGTTGTGTTCCCGAAGGAACATCGGGTCGAAATACTAAAAGTCAGGTTGCCCATGTATTGAACACAACCGGAATGTATTCCGTTGTCAGAAATCCATTGTACCTCGGTAATTTTATCATCTGGTTCGGTTTATCTTTGTTTGTCAGGGTCTGGTGGCTTAGCCTGATCATCATTCTTGTTTTCTGGATATATTATGAAAGGATCATCTTTGCTGAAGAAGAATTTTTACGCAACAAATTCGGGCAGCAGTACCTGGAATGGGCGGGAAAAACCCCTGCCTTTATACCAAAAATCAGTCAGTGGCAAAGCTCATCCTATCCTTTTTCATTACGAACTGCTCTCAAAGGAGAATATTCAGGATTCTTTGCTATAGTTGTAATCTTCACCTTCATGGAAATCGTGGGAGATTACATGGTCACAGGAAAGGTGGAGTATGATCCTATGTGGCAGATCATTTCATTATCAGGATTGTGCATTTACATTGTGCTTAGAGTCATGAAAAAGACCGGCATGTTGGATGTAGAGGGGCGGTCTTAAGTGAGGTGGAAAAAACAAAACGAATTCTCTTCGTTCGTATATTGATATATTTTTTCTTCCCAAAACTTTTAAAAAAAATCGGCTGCAAGCCCTCTTCTCTATCTAGACGCAGCACCGGCTTCCAGGGCTTTCGGTAAAGACTGAACTGCACCCAGCGTCACCATATCCATCAGCACATTGACGCTCTCATTCACAAACGGGGCTTGCTGGTCCTTGGATTTCCGCTTAAGCTCGCTTCGAGTATCCTGCTTTTTAAAGCTGCCTTCCTTCTCCGCCTCCTCACGCAAGTCAGCAAGCCTGATCACACCTTTTTTAGCAGCGGCCTCTTTATTGTTTTTGACAATGTCGATGAACTGCGGGTCTTTGTCAACACGACTCGTCGATCGAGCCGCCAACAAAGTCAGGGTGGACTTGTCCAATGGCCTCCAGAGCCGTGTTCCTTTGCCCGTCAGGCCGATGAATGGCGCAATCGACTGAACCGGCAACGGATACTCCAAAGCGGTTTCACCGATATCTTCAAAAACAAAAAAATTCGGCAAAGGCACATCGGCCTCCACGCCTATTTTCTGAGTGGACTTGCCATTGGGAAGGAAGTACATGGACGTGGTGACCTTCATTCCACCCAAATCACGGGGCAGCTTTGAAAGCGTCTGCACGGATCCCTTACCAAACGTATGGTCGGCACCGACAATGACCGCACGACCATAATCCTGAAGAGCGCCGGCTACAATTTCACTGGCCGAAGCACTCATCCGGCTGGTCAGTACCACCAGAGGCCCTGTAAAGATTTCGTTGGGGGGTTCTGCTGGAAAAGCAATGATCTCTGTATTGTCTCCTCTCACATATGTTCGTGAAGACCCGTTGATAAAGATCGTCAACAGGTCTTCATTGTCTTTTGTTGCCACGATTCCGCCCTTGCCGATAAAGAGGCCGGCAATACGGACAGCTTCTCCGAGCAGGCCCCCTCCGTTACGCGAAAGATCGAGAAGGATTCCGTCAACGTGTTGCCCCCGGGCCTCTTCAATCAGGTTTCTGACATCCTCAAAGCACGATTTGCCTTCCCGGTCATCGCCGTAAAAGGAAGGCAGATCAATAACGCCGAAGCGGTACTGCCGTCCTTCCACAGTTCTTGTTTCATAGGATAGCTTTGCCTCCTGCTCCTTGAGGTAAACCTTGTCGCGAACAATGGTTATATTGAAGCGATAGGTACGTTCTTCCTGCCGTAATATCGTCAGGGTGACCTGTGTCCCTTTCTTGCCGCGGATTAACTTGACGACGTCACGCAGGTCCATATCGATCACGTTAACAGGCTTTTCATTTTTCTGCGCAACGGCAATGATCTTATCTTTCGGTTTCAGCAGACCGGAACGCTCGGCGCCTCCTCCGGGAATCAATTCCTCGATCACCGTAAAGCCATTGTCACTGCTCAAAACAGCCCCGATCCCCTCCAGCGACAGCTGCATATGGATCCGAAAATCATCAAAGTTTTCAGGAGAAAGATAACTGGTGTGAGGGTCCAGAGCCTGGGCGAAAGCCTCGGCTGCCAGCGTCACGAGCCTTTCCGGATTCCGTTTGGCAATCCGCATAGTCTGCAGTTCGTAACGATGGATCTGCTGTTTCTTGGCTTCTTTCAAATCTATACCGGCCAACAGATTATTCTCGATCTGAAACTGTACAACCTTTCTGAGAAGCTCTTCTTTTTCTAACCGTGTTTTAACATAGGGGCGCTTTTTAACATCCACCTGCAGCTCCATCTTCTCGTCCAGCTGATAATCCGAACTCAGCAATCTTTTGATGATCGCCTCGTTCTCCCTTGCCCGCTTGACCAGCACGTCATAAACCACCGCGAGAGATGCACAGTTTCCCGCCTGCATGCTTTCAAACACCTGATGCAGAGCCGGCGTTAATCTTTCCACATCCGATTCGTACAGCAATGTTTTGGTCGGATCGACGAGTTTGAGCATCTGATCAACCGCGTGAACCTTGATCTCTCCCGTGACACTCTTGATGGCGTAATGATAGGCAAGAAAGCTCTTCATTAACAGCGGCAGGCGGCTGCAGGTCACGTTCCTGGCCACTGATGAAGAAATGGGCAAAAGCAGGATCAGCAGCAGAATCAAGACAAAGCGCTGCACATAAAATCCTCTATAGCGTCTTACCCTCTTCCTGTCATCGGTGCGAATATTCCTACCGGTGTTGCCGGAAATATTTTCTGTCTTTCTGTCGTTCATGTTGATGTTTCCCATACCTCAAACCGAAACCGAGCGTGATGATTCATGTCGATGAATGGCTGAAGATAAAAGGGCGAGAGCATTATGTCAAGGAGAATCATTGCTCTGAACGTCTAATATTTCATTGACATAAAAAATGAGGATGTATAGAGAAGTAGCTGATATGGATATTATTCAGACGATCATCCTGGCGACTATCGAAGGAATCACAGAATTTCTGCCCGTTTCCTCCACAGGCCACATGATTTTGGCCTCTTCCATGATGGATATTCACGACCCTTCTTTTGTGAAAACTTTTCAAATATCCATTCAGCTTGGGGCCATCGGGGCCATTGTTATGCTATATGCCAGAAGGTTTCTCAAAGACATAAACATCTATCTGAAGCTGGGCGTTGCCTTTTTACCCAGTGTCCTGGTTGGATTCTTTGCTTACCATACCATTAAGGATCATCTTTTCAATCCGCTGGTAGTATCCGTATCGCTTGTTCTGGGAGGTGTCATTCTCATCCTGATCGACAGGCACGTCGCTGACCGCAAAACCGAATATGCTGATTTGGGAGACCTCTCCTATAAGCACTCCCTTTTCATCGGACTGGCGCAGTGCGTTTCGATGATCCCCGGCGTATCCCGTGCCGCGGCAACAATCATTGGCGGCGTCTTTAACGGCCTGAACAGAAAACAGGCGACTGAATTTTCCTTTCTTCTGGCTGTACCGACCATGTGCGCGGCGACAGGTTACGATCTGCTGAAAACAGATGCCTCTTTTTCAAAAAATGAGCTGATGCTTTTAACTATCGGTTTTATCGTCGCTTTTATTTTCGCCGGCCTGGCGGTAAAAATTTTTCTAAAAATTGTAGAAACTTATGGTTTCAAGTACTTTGGCTACTACCGCATCGTGGTGGGAGCGGTTTTTATTTTGTATATGCTCATGACCGGGGCGGGTTCGCTGCTGCAATCTTTCTAAGCAGATCGGCGTCCGGTAATTTTTCTATTGACATCCGCGAATATGATTTTCACGAAACAACAAAAATACGATGTAAATTCTCAAAATTTTATATATAATTGCGTTCAGGCAGGGAATATCTTTTAATCGACAAACATTAGGGAGTCGCTTTTATGCAAGAAAGAATCATATCAAAACGACTTAAAGACAAACAGGAAGACGACCATGAGAAAAAGATGAAAGCCGCCCGCAAGGCAGAAAGGCTTGACGAAGAAAATAAAATAGTCATTACCATTCTCTCTGATATAAGAAATCCTTCCGAAGAAACAATCACCTACAACTACAGCCAGGATATTTCCATGACCGGTACCAGAATTCAGGGCAATGTTCTTCTGCCCGTTGATACCCTCCTGCAGATCGATTTAACGCTGAAGAATTTAAAACAGACAATCACCGCCCGCGGAAAAGTGAAGTGGAGCAAACCCGCATCTGAAGGAAAATATTTTGAATCAGGGGTCGAGTTTGTGGACACGCCCGAGGAGTCTATTAAAATACTCGGCGACTACATTGCATCAATCAACCAATATAAAAATCTGAATCCGATGGGTATGCCCTACTGGATTTTTCAGAAATTTAACAAACCTCAGGTTTGAAATAATGAATGGAGGCATCATTTATGAAAAATACTATGATCGTTTTTACTGTTTTATTGTCGATACTCTTTGCGGGAAGCGCCCGGGCGGAGTTTAAAGAAGGATTGTGGGAAATCACTACGAAACTTGAACTGAAAGGGATGCCCGGCCTGCCGGGTTCAATGCCACCGGTCACTTTTCGTCAATGCATCACCAAAAATGATGCAATCCCCAAAAACACGGATAAAAACTATGACTGTAAAACCATCAACCAGAAAGTTACGGGCAACACGGTCAGTTACCTCGTTGAGTGCAAAGGCAGAGAAGGGACAATGCGCACAAACGGGACGGCAACCTATGCGGCAAACTCCATGACCGGATCATCTACAACCGTTATCAAGACACAGGGACAGCCGGAAATGCAAATGACCAGCAAAATCACCGGAAAGTATGTCGGTCCTTGTCCTAAATAATATTAGACGCGGGAAGTCTTTTCAGCTCTCCCGCTCAACGATCAATGAAGAGGGTGGATCATGCCATACTATATCGTTCTCATGAGAGACGGCTCTTTAAAAATTTATAAAAATGAACAGGAGGCGGCCAGGTTGCCGGACGGTGCCAGGCAGTTTCAATGCTCCAGCAATATCACCGTTCAGGATTTATACGTTTGGGCCAATAACGGTTTCAAAGGGGCAAAAGCCATCAAGGAAATTTAGCAGTAGATTTCCGGTTAATTTTCAAAAAGAATTTGATCCCCGGAAGTATTAAAAATACTTCCGGACGATTCCTCTGGCGGCAATGATACCGGAAATCCCCGCTCCAACAATGCCGCGGCTTTTGCCGGCTCCATCGCCGGCGACAAAGATGCCATTGACACTGGTTTCCAGGCATTGATCCGTAATGAAATGCGTATCGAAAAATTTGATTTCCGGCGCGTACAGCAGCGTCGAAGGATGAAGAATCCCCGGTACAATTTTATCAATCTTCTTTAAAGATTCCCAAAGGTTGTCCATAATGCGGGCGGGCATTCCCAGCGTGATATCGCCGGGCGTGGCATGATACGTGGCTTTACAAAGCTCGAAATGGCGGTTGGGGCTGTCAAAGGTCGCCCGAGAGCTTCTTCTGCCCTCTCTGAAGTCCCCAACCCGCTGAACAATCGGCTTCCCTCCTCCCAGCAGAAAAAACTGTTTAGCAATCATTTGGCCAAATTCGGTCGTATCGGAATAAGGTTCGGTCAAAGCAATCGTGTTGATCAGGGCAAAATTCGTGTTCTGAGTTTTGCGTCCGGAAAGAGCGTCACCGTTAACCAGTTTAAAATTATAATAGTCTTCAGGCCTTACCCTGCCGCCCGGATTTGTGCAGAAGGTGCGCACCTTATCCTGATGTCTGGATGTGCGGAAAATGAACTTCGGATCATAAACAATTTCAGTGACATCGTTATAAAATTTCCTGTTCAGCTCAACGCGAATCCCGACGTCAATGGGACCGAAATTATGGTGAATATTTAATTTTGAGGCCAAATCACGAAACCAGTAGGCTCCGCTTCGCCCCGGTGCGGCCAGAACACATTTGGCCTTATAGCGAATCTTTTTTCTGTGATTACTGCAAATGACCTGAAAGGTGGCATCATCATGGCGTGCAATGGAAGTAACGGCTGTATTGAGCAAAAGCTCCGTTTTTTTCAGGCGATTCCTCAAATAATCAACGGCTGCCCTGCCATGATCCGTCCCCCAATGCCACTGCTCCGGCGCGATAAACTGAGCGCCATTCTCCCCGGCAATTTCACTCAGTGCCCTGATTTTCTCATTCCTGTTCACAAACGTAACCTGCTTGCATTTGGAAAAGCCGATGAAAACTTTCCTGATTTCCTCCATCAGGCATTGCGCGGTATCGCTATCCATTTGGAGCTCCTCCAGATCAATGCCGATGCGGTAATCAAAATTCAATTTCCCATCGTTGAGCAATCCTCCCGCGGGATAAGGATGACGATCAATGATCGCAATTTTCTCCACACCCGCGCGTTCCAGCTCCATTGCCGCAAAAATGCCCGCCGGGCCCGATCCGATAATCAGCACGTGATAATAATCCATATCCATACCATCCTCTCACTCCTCTTATACTACACTATACTGCCATTTCACCATATCAAATTGATGATACGAAATGGGCACGACGGATTTCCGGATTTTGCCTGCAGTTAAAGCAGTCCTTTCATAGCATACCCGTTTAGGTGAAAAGGGATTTTTCAAAACACGCCAGGCCCTAAAGTTGATTTCATTTTAAAATCTTTTTCGTTGCTTTCTTTTTAAAAAGGATTCATATTTTTTGAGAATTGAGAAAATCAAGCGGGCATATTACTATACCCCAAACTTGAGCCACAACGTATTGAATGAACGTAGGCAGAAATCAAGGAATGATGTCCAGATGAACAAAATTTTGAGGGTTGTTGTTTGTCTATCGTTGGTGTTTGTGCTCGCCACATTGGCATCCGCAGAAACAAAAAAATCGGCTGTAAGCGGGAAAGTGGTCGACAGCATACTTCGACAACTCTTTCAAGATTGCAAAGCTGGGGCACCAGAATATTGGCATGAAAATGAAATAAAAGGACCGGCAAATAACTTTATCGATGTAAAGCTTGTACCTTTGTCACCGGGGAAAATAACGTATTTGATTATCGGCAAGCAGCCCCCCTTCTATGGGGCTCACGCTGAAATGTATTGGATATATGAGAAAACGGCCTCAGGCTACCGGCAGGTGGATCATCTCGGAGCAAATTATTCAGTGCGCGTTCTGGCGTCAAGCCATAACGGATACCGAGACCTTGAAACGACCTACATTTCAGGAGCTGGTACCGTGCTTGACAGGTGCAAACTTCTATATAACGGAAAGAAATATGTCAGCGCAGGCTGTAGAAGTAAGAGGCTTAAGAGGTAATCCCTGGCAGGACCGTAAGCGTTCAACGAGGCACCTTACCGAATGGGTTCAACGGCCGGCTCCAGGTGAACCGATGTCGGGTTTCCATCATGCTGATAGCAGCCAAACAGCGCAAAATGATGTCCATGAACACCTCAAAAATTAAAAAAGCCTGCAAATAATGAAATCAATGAGGAATTCGACCAAGGGATTTCAGGATGAGTGCTGATGATTCAATAAGCAACCAGGCACTTGCAGCAAAGGCCTTGGCAATCTGGCTGGCCATTCTATGTATGGCGATTGCCAATGGTGCGCTCCGTGAACAATTGCTCATTCCACATCTTGGCAAGACTCCGGGGCTTGTCTTAAGCGGCCTGCTTCTGTCCGTTCTGATCCTGGCGGTAACATTCTTCATATTTCCCTGGCTGCGTCTGAACCGTCCCTCACAAGCTCTTGGAATCGGTTTGGGGTGGCTCGTTCTTACACTCACCTTTGAATTCACATTGGGCCGGCTCCAGGGCAAGGACTGGCCGTCAATACTTGAGGCTTACACCTTCAAGGATGGGAATCTCTGGCCAATCGTCCTTCTGGCAACGGTTTCTGCACCGTATATTGCAGCCCGGCTCAGGGGCTTGCGGGATTCATAGCAGGCCACTATCGGAATCCAATCTTTTCGGACTGCTGCACCGGCATGTTTTTCCCAGACGTAAGAAGTATGCCGGTCGCTCCCCACGCTCTGCCAGAAAACCCCATTGCCTCCGTTCCTAATCTAGTCGTCCCTGAAAAACATTTAACATATTGATATTATTACTTGATTAACGTATTTATATGTGATATAATTGCCGGAAATTCAGGAAAAGGAGCTAAAAACCGGCAATATTATGCACCCGAAAGACA